>ERZ772993.2-NODE-2-length-228668-cov-16.170975_pt1 | contig 228668 bp, 160 predicted proteins | sample MGYA00580670_ERZ772993 | MGnify/ENA primary metagenome ERZ772993 (study PRJEB29015, sample SAMEA2737936) | human oral metagenome | biome: human oral; feature: human-associated habitat; material: dental | place: China | collected 2136 ... | reverse complement strand
GACGACGTGGTGGCCGCCATCCAGTTCATCGCCCGGCAACCGGTCGACCAGCCCTGGCGCGTCTTCAACCTCACGGCGCCACAAGACACCACCCAGCAGGAATTCGCGCAGACCGCCGCCCGGCTGCTGCACCGCAAGCTGTGGCTGTCGCTGCCGGCCGGCCTGATGCGTGCCGTCATGGGAGAGCAGGCCGATCTGGTGCTGGACGGCCAGCACGTGGAACCGGCCAGACTGCTGGCCGAGGGCTACAGCTTCCACTACCCCACGCTGGACGCTGCCCTGGAAAACCTGCTCAAAGGCTGACAGGCAGGCTGCAAGGCATGCAGTTGGGCTGCAGGACTGACGGGAATACCTGGATGCAACAGGTTTTGTAGGTATTTTCTTACAGTTCTGACTAAAATTTCAGAAATGCATCATTCCGTTCAAAATGGTCATCGTGATGCGCAAGCCGCTTGGCTGGGCAGCCCTTGTCGTCGTACCCAGCCCCGGCCGTTTCGCCCCTGTACCCAACCTCGTGACCCCGCCGGTACCGCCAACATGTCGGGATCGGGATGCAAGTCATACTGCCACCCATGAAGAAATATCTTGCCCTCGCCGCTGTCACGCTGGCCCTGTTTGGCCAGTCGGTCCGCGCCGCCGAGATCGAAAGCCGATCGCTCGACCAGATCCACAAGGAAGCCCTGAAGGAGGGCGGCACGCTGGTGGTCTATGCGGGCGGTGACACGCCCGATCAACAGAACGGCATCAAGGCGGCCTTCGAGAAACGCTTCCCGGGCATGACCCTGGACGTGGTGGTGGATTACAGCAAGGTGCACAACGCCCGGCTGGACCAGCAGTTTGCCGATGGCAAGGTCGTGGCCGACGTGGTGCAGCTGCAGACGCTGCAGGACTTTCCACGCTGGCGTCGTGAAGGCCGCCTGCTGGCCTACAAGCCGCGCGGCTGGGATCACATCTACAGCAGCTTCAAGGATCAGACCGGCGCCTGGACCGGCGTCTTCGTGGATGCCTTCAGCAACCTCGCCAACACCAAGGCCCTGGGCAGCATCCCGGCCCCCAGCAACGCCCATGACTACCTGGACCCGGCCCTGAAGGGCAAGATCATCTCCACCTATCCCAACGACGACGATGCGGTGCTCTTCTGGTACAAGCAGACCATCGACCGCCACGGCTGGGAATGGATGGAAAAATTCATGGAGCAGGAGCCGCACTTCGTGCGCGGCACCCAGGCCCCCGCTGATGCCGTCGCCAGCGGCAAGTACCCCGTCACCTTCACGACCGACGGCAGCCTGAAGCCCGATGCCGGCAGCCCGGTGCGCTTTTCCATTCCCACCAACGACGGCTTCGTGGCCTGGTCCCAGCGCGCCGCCATCATCAAGGGCACGCGCCATCCCGAGTCCGCCCGCCTGTACCTGAGCTGGCTGCTGGACAAGGACACCCAGAAGAATGTCTGGTACATGTGGTCGGTGCGCAATGACGTGCCGCCTCCGGACGGCTACCGGCCCATCTGGGAATACAGCAGCGCCAACCTCAGCAATTTCGAGCGCTTCATGGCCGACCGTGATGCCGTCGAACGCTTCCGCGCCCGCATCCAGCTCTATGTCGGCGAGGTGCAGGGACCGTCATCGGCAGGCGTGCTGGGCATGACGCCCGTCAAGGCGCTGGCCGCCCCGGCAGCCGCCAAGCCGTAAGGCTGCGTTCAAGGTCTCCGGCCGTATGCATACCCTCCACACGGCCGGACGGCCGGCATGTTCCGGACAGCGCAGGCATGCTGGCCCTGCGGGGTCAGTCGGATCTGCCTGAACCACGAGTCACCCGAAGGCCTTCCCCATGAAGGCTTTTTTCATACCTACATATTGATAATGATTATCACAATTGATAGACTTACCGCCGCAACCCGACCAGAAGCTATCCAGGGATGGCGGACGCTCCGGACGTTTTCGCAGACGTTGCAGGCGAAAGACCTTCGGAAGATTTCACGGCAGCACTCTTTCATCCACTCATGATCCCAGGACAGGCACCCTCTGCCCGTTGAAGGTGCGCTTCGGACCATGTCGCTCCGTCCCACGGACCTGCTCCTGACAGGCGCGCAATCAATCTCCGTCCGTGTCGTCCGCCTTGATGCGGGGACACTCACTTTTCAAGGGTGTTGCAAGACACCCTTTTTTTTACCCGCAACGCCCTTATCGCTCTTACTCCATCGCCCGCACTCAGGGCGGAACATGCATCATGACCTCCTTCACCCTGCCCCTTCCCTTCGCCCGCCACGGCCTCGCCGTCATGGTTGCCAGCCTGTTTGTCATGCCCGCACTGGCACAGCAGACCCAAAGCACCAGCGACGGCATGAATGCCCCGCGACCACGGCCACCACAGAAAAGCACCGTCACCTCATACCATGCCACGCTGGAGAGCCTGACCGTCACGGGCGCGCGCGAGAGCGCCAGCATCCGGCTGCCGCTGAAGGCACGGGAAACGCCGCAATCAGTCAGCGTCACCACTCGCAAGCAGATGGATGATGAATCGCTGACCAGTGTGGATGCCGTGATGCGGCACATGACGGGGGTGATGACCTCGCTCTACGACACCCAGCGACCGCTCTATTACACCCGGGGCTTCGTGATCAAGGACTTCCAGGTCGACGGCATGCCCAGCTACAGCGGCGAAACCAACCAGGAATACGACACCGCACTCTACGAACGGGTGGACCTGGTACGCGGCGCCAACGGCATCCTCACCGGGGTGGGCACGCCATCGGCCACGGTCAACCTGATCCGAAAGCGTCCCACCCGCGAGTTCGGCGGCACCATGGACATCAGCGCCGGGCGCTGGGACTACTACCGCACAGTGGCCGACGTGAACGTGCCCATCACCACGGATGGCTCGGTGCGCAGCCGCTTCGTGCTGGCGCCGCAGAAAAAGCACAGCTTCTACAAACGCTACGAAGAGAACAAGCTGGCTTTCCTGGGCGTGGTGGAAGCCGATCTGGGCCCAGCCACCGAAGTTTCCGTGGGCTACCAGCGCCAGAAAAACGCGCCCAAGGCGCCCATCTGGGGCGCCATCCCCCGCTTCAACACCGACGGCACGCTGGCCAACCTGCCGGTTTCCACCAGCTTCTCGCCATCCTGGACACGCTGGGAGCGCACCTCGGGCACGGCATTCGCTTCGGTCAGCCACCAGATCAATGACGACTGGACGTTCAAGGCCAACCTGGACCATACCACCGGCAAGACCCACAGCCTGATCACCTACGGCTATGGGGCCACACCTTCCGATGCGCCCTTCATCGACAAGGCTACCGGCAGCGGTGTCACCCTGTATGCCTATCCCGGGGAAGCGCGCGAGACCCGCAACAGTCTGGACGCCTATCTGGCCGGCAAGCTGCATCTGGGCGGCCGGGAACACGACCTGACCGTGGGGGTGAGCAGCACCCGCACCATCAGCAAGAGCGATGCCTTTGCCAGCACGTCCAACTGGCGCCATGACATTGCCAACGTCCATACCTGGGACGGCAGCGCCCCCAAACCTGCCGTCAGCAAGACCGGCGCCCGCGACGACACCCTGGTGCAACAGACCGGCCTGTATGCCTCGGCCCGCTGGCGGCTGACCGAACCACTGTCGCTGCTGACCGGTGCGCGCGTCACGCGCTGGACCAGCAAGCAGAAGAACCATGACACCAGCGGCGCACTCACCGGTGTCTCGGCGCGGCAGGAAGTGAAGCACAAGGTGTCGCCCTACCTGGGCGTGGTCTACGACATCACGCCGTCGCTGGCCGCCTACGCCAGCCACACGCGCATCTTCAACCCGCAGAACTACCGCGACGTGAACAACGTTCCACTCAAGCCCGCCGTGGGCAGCAACAGCGAAGTGGGCCTGAAGATGGCACTGGCCCACGAACTGGACCTGAATCTGGCGATCTTCGAGACCAAGCAGGACAATTTTGCTGTGGTCAATGCCGACGCTGCGCCCAACAGCCTGCCCGACGGATCCACCCCTTACCGCACGGTCGACGGCACCAAGGGCAAGGGTTTCGATGTGGAGCTGATCGGCAAGGTACAGCCTGACTGGAACCTGAAGGCGGCGCTGACCCGAGCCAAGGTCACCCGTCAGGAAAGTGACCAGCTGTGGGCAAACTTCCCCACCTGGCAGCTGCAGCTGGGTAGCGACTACCGTTTCAATGGCGAGCTGCGCCCGCTGCAGCTGGGCGGATTCCTGACCTGGCAGAGCAAGCTTGAAGCGTACAACGTCCCCTCGCCCAGCGGCCGCGTTTACGTGACCGAGAAAAGCAAGCCTTTGCTGGATCTGTACGCCAGCTGGGACTTCACCGAGGCCTACCGCCTCACGCTGGCCGTCACGAACGCCCTGAACAGGAAATACTGGGCCAACCTGGACTACGCCAACTATGGCCAGCCGCGCTTCTTCAGCGCCACGTTCCGGATGACGTTCTGACGGCACTGTCCGGCTGGCTGGAAGCGGGGCCTGCAACCCGGCTTCAAGCCCCTGCGGGGCCTGTACTGCCGCTTCGTGTGACGGACGGCATCCTTTCCCAAACGGGGGCGAGGAGACCTGCAGCGGCGTCAAGCATGAGCGGAACATCCGCCCCAGCAATTGCCGGTTGTCAAGTCTGTGTGCGGCACTGCGTGTTATCTCTATAGGCAGCCCATGACGGTCCTGCTTACAAGAGATGACACGATGCCCGCTACCCTGACTCCGACTGCCCCCCTTGATGCCCCTGCCTTTCGGCCTGCGCAGCCATCCCGGACCAACGGCCACCTGACGCCGGCGTCCAACCCGCTGGCCTTCAACGCGGAAGGCTACCCGGCCTTCTTCGATCAGGCCCCGACGCTGACGGTGCAGGACGGTCTGGCCCGCTTCCTGGGCGCCACGCGTGACGGCATCCTCACCTATCGCTACCTGGATGCCGTGCGGCTGGCTGGCCACTCCTGCCCCACCGTGGCCGGCAGCTGGCTGATGGTCATCCGTGGCCTGAAGGCCCTGTACGGTGACGACATTCCCGAGCGCGGCAACATCGACGTGCTGATGCGCGACGAGCGCAACGCAGGCACGACCGGCGTGATTGCCTCCGTGGCCACGCTGCTGACGGGGGCCGCCGCCGAGACCGGCTTCCATGGCATCGGCCCGGCGCACCGCTTCAAGCGACAGGACTTGCTGCAGTACGGCGCCGCTTCCATCGACGGCATGCTGGTGCTGAAGCGCCGCGACACGGGCGCCGCCGTTCAGGTGGAGCTGAATGCCGGCATCATCCCCTTCCACCCCGACATGCAGGCACTGCTGCCCAAGGCGGTCAGCGGCTATGCCACCCCGGCTGAAATGCAGCGCTTCGGGGAAGTGTGGCAGGAGCGTGTTCGCGCCATCCTCATCGACCATGCCGATGACGACGAGCTGGTGCAGATCCGGCCCTGGTCCTCTGCGTGATGTCCTGTCATCCAGGCGCCGGCCCGGGTGTCCGCCCCCGGGTACCCGCCTCCAGGTGCCTGAACTCCGGCACCTGAAACCTGACTCATGAACTCCGCTCATGAACCAGGCGCCGGTACCTGAACCAGGTGCCTGAACAGCAAAACGGCCTCCCGAGGGAGGCCGTTCTTCTTGCATCAACTGCTGCGGGGTGCCCGGTACGCTGTCGAGCCCCGGCATGAAGCCGGGCCCCTGCCCGCGCACCGGGCAGGCATCTCAGGGATGCTGTTCCAGTGCGTTCTTCTGACCTTCTGCCACTTCCACGTACTCGGGGATCTGGTCGAAGTTCATGTAGCGGTAGATGCTGTCCTTGTCGGAATCCACCACGCCCATTTCCTTCAGGTACTCCTGCGGCGTGGGCAGCTTGCCCAGGCGCGACGCAATGGCCGCCAGCTCGGCAGAACCCAGGAACACGTTGGTGTTCTTGCCCAGCCGGTTGGGGAAGTTGCGGGTGCTGGTGGAAATGACGGTGGCCCCTTCGCGCACCTGGGCCTGGTTGCCCATGCACAGCGAGCAGCCCGGCATCTCGGTACGCGCACCGGCGGTACCGAAGGCAGCGTAGTGACCTTCCTTGATCAGCTCGTTCTGGTCCATCTTGGTGGGCGGTGCCACCCACAGCTTCACGGGGATGTCACGCTGGCCGCCCAGCAAGCGGGCTGCTGCACGGAAGTGACCGATGTTGGTCATGCACGAACCGATGAAGGCCTCGTCGATCTTGGTGCCGGCCACGTCGGACAGCAGCTTGGCATCGTCCGGGTCGTTCGGGCAGCAGACGATGGGCTCCTTGATCTCGTTCATGTCGATCTCGATCACGGCCGCGTACTCCGCGTCGGCGTCCGCTTCCAGCAGCTGCGGATTGGCCAGCCACTGCTCGACCTTCTCGATACGGCGTGCCAGCGTCTTGGCGTCCTGGTACCCGTCGGCGATCATGTTCTTCATCAGAATGATGTTCGACTTGAGGTACTCGATGATCGGCTCCTTGTCGAGCTTGATCGTACAGCCGGCCGCCGAGCGCTCGGCCGAGGCATCGGACAGCTCGAACGCCTGCTCGACCTTCAGCTTGGGCAGACCCTCGATCTCCAGGATGCGACCCGAGAAGATGTTCTTCTTGCCGGCCTTGGCCACGGTGAGCAGCCCCGCCTTGATGGCGTAGAGCGGAATGGCATGCACCAGGTCACGCAGCGTGACACCGGGCTGCAGCTCGCCCTTGAAGCGCACCAGCACGCTTTCCGGCATGTCCAGCGGCATCACGCCGGTGGCGGCGCCGAAGGCCACCAGACCCGAACCTGCCGGGAAGCTGATGCCGATCGGGAAGCGCGTGTGGCTGTCGCCGCCGGTACCCACGGTGTCGGGCAGCAGCAGGCGGTTGAGCCACGAGTGGATGACGCCGTCACCCGGACGCAGCGCCACGCCACCGCGGTTGCTGATGAAGGCAGGCAGCTCGCGGTGCGTCTTCACATCCACCGGCTTGGGATAGGCGGCGGTGTGACAGAACGACTGCATCACCATGTCGGCCGAGAAGCCCAGGCAGGCCAGATCCTTCAGTTCGTCGCGGGTCATGGGGCCGGTGGTGTCCTGGCTGCCCACGGTCGTCATGCGCGGCTCGCAGTAGGTGCCCGGACGGATGCCCTGCCCCTCGGGCAGGCCACAGGCACGACCGACCATCTTCTGCGCCAGCGTGAAGCCCTTGCCGGTATCGACCGGCGCCTTGGGCAGGCGGAATGCGGTGGACGCCGGCAGGCCCAGCGCCTCGCGGGCCTTGGCCGTGAGCGAGCGGCCGATGATCAGGTTGATGCGGCCGCCAGCCTGCACCTCGTCCAGCAGCACCTGGCTCTTCAGGGTGAAGTCGGCAATCTTCTCGCCGTTCTTCTCGATGCGGCCTTCATAGGGGAAGATGTCGAGCACATCGCCCATCTCCATCCTGGAGACATCCACCTCGATCGGCAGCGACCCGGAGTCTTCCTGCGTGTTGAAGAAGATCGGGGCAATCTTGCCGCCCAGCGTGACACCGCCGAACCGCTTGTTGGGCACGTAGGGGATGTCCTGGCCGGTGGCCCAGATCACGCTGTTGGTGGCCGACTTCCGGCTGGAACCGGTACCCACCACGTCACCCACGTAGGCCACCAGGTGACCCTTCTTCTTCAGGTCCTCGATGAACTTGATGGGGCCGCGCTTGCCGTCCTCCTCGGGCTTGAAGGCCGCGTCGGGGCGGGTGTTCTTCAGCATGGCCAGGTAGTGCAGCGGGATGTCCGGACGGCTCCAGGCATCGGGCGCGGGCGAGAGGTCGTCGGTGTTGGTCTCGCCGGGCACCTTGAAGACCGTGACGGTGATCTTCTCGGGCACCTTGGGACGGCTGGTGAACCATTCGGCATCCGCCCAGCTCTGCATCACTTCCTGGGCCTTGGCATTGCCCGCCTTGGCCTTGGCGGCCACGTCGTTGAAGAAGTCGAACATCAGCAGCGTCTTCTTCAGGGCATTGGCGGCCACCCCGCCCACTTCGGGATCGTCCAGCAGCTCGATCAGCGGGTGGACGTTATAGCCCCCGAGCATCGTGCCCAGCAGCTCGGTAGCCTTGGCTCTGGAGATCAGCCCGACCTTGATGTCGCCATGAGCGACGGCGGCCAGGAAGCTGGCCTTGACCTTGGCGGCATCATCCACCCCCGGCGGAACCCGGTAGGTGAGCAGATCCATCAGGAATTCTTCTTCGCCGGCCGGCGGATTCTTGATCAGCTCGATCAGCTCGGCGGTCTGTTTGGCATCCAGTGCCAGGGGAGGAATGCCCAGCGCCGCGCGCTCGGCAACATGTTGGCGATACTCATTCAGCATGGACTTCTCCTAAGGCCATCATCAATCCGTAACGGGTATATGGGGACGATTCCGCGCAAGCCGAGGCGCCATGCTCCGCCCTGTTTGGGTACGGGAAGCGCCCCACCTGTGGCAACTGCCGCCCGCCCGGTCGGCGGAACCGGGGCGCACGATGGCCCCGTGCAGCAGGAAATCGCCCTGGCCCGACCAGACAGGAGTCGTCACCCGCCGGAGCCCGAATGGCGCGCCGTGCGCCATGTCCGGGGCTTTCCGGACGGTTGCGCCCTGCCTCGGGAGCGCCCGAGGCCTGGACCAGCCTGCAGCCCTGTTATTTCTGCAAGTGCTGAAATTGTACTCGCCGCACCGCACCAGGGCGTAGCATGGACAGCAAATGGTTTTCCCCTATATCCCCTGAAAACCCGCACCATCCGCCAGTCGGCAGCCATTCGCCCCTGAACGGTATGGCAAGAAAAGCAGTAACGAGAATGATTATTTAATTCTTTTATGAAATGGATTGATCCGGATAATCGAGCACGCCGGACGAGCCCACGGAAGACGCCGCGGGGGCGCCGCACAGCCCTGGCTGCCCACGGACAGCACCGTGATACCTGAACAGCCCTCGCGCCGATGTCTCCGGACCCCTGGCAGGCATAGACCGTGGCCAAGAGGCAGAGCCCCCAAAAACGAACAGGGCCGCCTCGCCCACCCGCACCTGGGTGAATGAGACAGCCCCTGAACGAAAGCAGCCCCTGCCCCGCCGGTAAACCCGCCAGGACCGGCTCGCAGCCGCTTACTTGAACTTCTGCGCCAGCTCGTCGAACTTCTGCCGGATGGACTGCGCGAACTCTTCCAGCTTTTCCTTGCGTGCCTTGGTGTGCCGCGCCTTCAGCTCGGCGGCCGCCCGGGCGTGCAGATCAGCCTGCACCTCCAGCGCGTCCTCCATCTGCTGCTGGATGGTGGATGCGTCCCAGCGCACCACCAGCGACTTGAACCTGCCGAAGAACTGATCCAGCGGCGCTTCGGACTTTTCCTGCACCAGCGCAATGATCGCCACATCGCCGTCATTGAGCTTGGCCGCCACCGTCTCGACCAGCGTGGCCTGTGCCAGCGCCTGATCAGTACTGCCCGTACTGCCCACCCAGGCCCCGACGCCAGCGCCAAAGAGCATGCCCAGCGGGCCGCCCAGGATGCCCAGCACCGAGCCGATCAGCGTGCCGGTGATGGTGTCGTCCCCCACCTGCCGCAGGGGGTCGAAGGCATCCACCGGTGTGATGACGCCGTTTTCCTTCTTCACCAGCGCCGCCTGGGCAATGCGCGTGTCGTCATTCTGCGGGAAGGCCTTCAGCTCCACGAAGGCCTGGTAGGCCTCGCTGGGTACCTCGAACAGGGTTGCCAGTACGTGTTCCATTGTCGCACTCCGTCTTGTTGTGGATGCCAGTCCCTGCCAGGCCACCTGGCAGGCCGGAATGGCACCGGGATCGCCGGCGCCTTTGCTGCCAACAAGGTACTCCATCCGTGACCGGCCCATGGCCAAGGGCCTGCATCCGTGCGGGGTTTATGACCGGTCGGTCATCAATTGTGCCAACAGAAGGTGCGGCCGAAGCCGACACGGACGTCACGGCGTATCGGCCAGCTTCACCTCCTGCGACACCGGATAGCCACGCATGGAGCCGCGCGTGCCGTAACCGGCCACCGAGGTGCCCGTCATGCAGTCGTCGCCCATCATGCCTTCGGCATGGCAGTCGGCATAGGCCAGCATGTCGATCTGCGCCTGCGTCAGCGGCAGCAGCGGATCCTTCGTGTTGACGAAGATGCGGGCATAGGCATTGCCCGGGTTGCTGGCCCGACGCTCGCCGTGGCGGTAGCCCCAGTACTTCCAGCCTCCGGTGCCAGGCGTCCAGCCATCGGTACCGGCATCACGCGGGTCGTCCGACAGCGTGTTGGTATGCTCCAGCAGGAAGCTGGTCACCAGCAGGCCGTCACCCGCCGGTGCGGCGATGCTGGAGAGCTGATGCCGCAGTGACAGCAGCGGCATGCCATCCGGCCAGGGCTGGTTCGGCTGGTTGTTGCCGGCCATCACCTCGCTCAGCTCACCCGACAGGTCGGACACGGTCATGCGGGTGGCGTTGTAGCGGAAGCTGCCGTGGAACTCGGTCATGTCATGCGCATAGTCGGGCTCACGGAACTTCGCCACCACCGTGTAGCGACTGATGACATCAGCCGGTTCCGAAGCTGGGCCTGTGCCTGCCGCATTGGTGACGGACAGCGCAAAGGCATGTCCCGTGCAGCCACTGGCCGGACAAGGAACCGTCACCGGCAGGGTCTGCGCCTGCACCGTGATGCCGGCAGGGACCGACGTCACGGTATAGCCCGACGCCACCGCGCCACCGCCCCGGACATGGCCGGCCGTCACCAGCACGGTACCATCCTGCGTGCCACGACGGGCCGTCACCTTTTCTGGCGCCACCGGTACCGTCACGGCACCGGCTGCGGCAATCTCGAAACTCTGCGTCAGGCGCGCCCCCGTCTGGCCCAAGGCCACATCACGCGGCTCGGCCGCCACGGTGCAGGTTCCTGTCGCCAGCGCCGTCACCAGGCCACTGTCGGCATCGGCACGGCACACGGTTTCGGTCAGGCTGCTGTAACGCATCGGCCGATCGCTGCTGGCCGAGACCGTGACGGCAGCACTGTCACCCACGGTCAGCGATGGTACGGCACCAAACTGTACATTGGACTGCACGGTGATCTGCTGCTGTGCGCTGGCAGAGGCCCAGGTGGTGTCACCTGCCTGGCTGGCCGCAATCACGCAATTGCCTGCGGCGCGCGCTGTCACCTCCCCGCTGTCGGCATCCACCGTGCAGATGCCGGTGGTCGAGCTGTTGTAGCGCACGGCCAGACCCGAGCTGGCCGTCGCCGACACCTTGGCCGTCCCGCCAGGCTGCAGGGCAGGCGCTTCAGCAAACTGCAAGGATTGCGGGCGCGAGCCGATGACCGGCCCCCGCTCTCCGCCAGGCCCTTCTGCGCCCCCGCAGGCGGCCAGCACGGCCAGCATCACCACGGAAGCCCCGGCCAGGGAGAACGTGCCGACGGCAAAGCCGTTCTGCCGGCTTCCGGTTTCTTGGTTTGCCAAGCGCGCCCCCGCAGACACGCCGACACCATCGTCACGAACTGTCCGGGTGCTTCCACCGGAACGATATGAATCCGTCATGTCTGTCCCTCAGAACTTGTAGTTGAAGCCGACGTAGACGGAACGCCCATGTCCGGGCACCGCCACGCCCCACGGCACAGTGTTGAGCATCATCGAACTGCCCTGGCCCACGTAGGCCCCGCCCAGCGGCAGCGCATAGCCGCGGTCCAGCAGGTTCTCGATGCCCAGATCGATGCCGAGCTGACCGATCTCGTAGCGCGTGCGCAGGTGCAGCAGGCCATAGCCGGCCGTGCGGATCTCGTTGCGCACGGCAGAGCGCCGCGTCTTGGAACGCACGCCTTCCCATTCCAGCGTGCCGCTCCATTCGCCCCCACCCACGGTGCGCCGATGCTCCAGCCCCATCCGCAGATTGGCCGGCATGGTGTTGTAGAGGCCACCGCCGGTATCCAGGTTCTTGCCATGCAGCCAGGCCAGCTTGCCGCTCAGCGTGAGGCTTCCGGCATGCGGACTCCGGGCCAGCAGCCAGTGACCGGACACGTCGGTGCCCAGCAGGCGTGCATCCTGGTTCACGTAGCGCAGCAGCACGAACTCGTTGTCGGCCGTGGTGTTTCCACTGCGGCACTGGCTGGCCGGGCAGCGCTCGGCATCCACGTAGTCCGAGATGCGGGTCAGGTGTGCGCTCACCGTCAGCCCCCAGCGCTGCTCGTCCTCGGGATGATGCCAGTTGCCACTGACGCTCAGCGTGTGAGCCACTTCCGGTTTCAGATCCGGATTGCCCAGGTAGCCATTGCCATCGCCCAGGAAGTTGTTCATGCCTGCGGCCATGGTGTTGGTGGACCATGGATAACGCTCGTACAGGCTGGGCGAACGGGTCTTGCGGGCCACGCCCATCTCGTAGCGATGCCCCTTGGCCGGTTCATAGCTGGCCAGCGCACTGAAGTCCCAGTGACGGTCATGCCGCCGGCGGCTGATGGAATTGAAGGCCGACGCATCGTCCGACCAGGTGGGCAGGCCGTTATAGCCTCGCACCGGACCGGCATCGGTACGCACCTGCGTGTGCCGCAGACCAATGACGCTGCTCCAGCGTGCATCCCAGCTGCGCTCCCATTCGGTATAGGCGCTCAGCCGGTTGCGACGCCCGTCGTCGATGTTCCAGAAGTCGTTCGGCGCCATCCCACCGCTGGCCCCGACAGGTGGCCACCAGTCGTACAGCTGGTAGTACAGGGCCTCCAGCCCCAGGCGCACGGTGTCCCGTTCGTTCAGCATCCAGCTGGCCTGGGCCGTGGCACCATCGGTACTGGCGCGGGTGCGCATGGGCATGCCGGTGCCGTAGCTGTAGCGGTCCTCGCCCATGTCCATGCGGTGACGGATGCGCTGGTTCCACAGGCGCACCTTCAGCTCGCCCCAGGAGAACTGACCCCGATAGCGCAGGCCGGCCAACGTGGCGCGGTTCTCGGTCATGTCCATGCGCTGGTTCGGGAATCCCTGGAAAGGCATGTTCTGCCAGCTGAAATCGGTCTCCAGCAGGTGCATGCCACTGCGCCAGGCAGCCGCCATCCGATGGTTCTGGACCCGGAAGCCGCTGGAGCCCACTTCGTCGCCCGGCAGCACGCGCCCCTGTTCGCGGCCGGTCTCGGCCGGCTTGAAGTCCTTGCCGGCACGGTAGTTGCGTGCCCGCGCGTAGGAGCCTTCATACTCCAGATGCAGCCGCTCCGTGGCGTAGTGCGTACCCAGGCTCACATCCACCCCATGGCCATTGCTGCGGTAATGGGTGCCCACGTGGCCCCCCAGCAGGGGCTTGCCGTCAGGATCGGCAAAGCTTGGCGGCGCAGACTCCACCTGGATGCTGCCGCCAATGCTGTCACCGCCCGCACTGACCGGCGAGATGCCGGCGTAGACACGGATGCTCTCCACCTTGGCCGGATCGATGTAGGACAGCGCCGGGTTCATGTGGTTGGCACAGGCCGCCATCAGGTCCATGTCATCCACCGTCAGGCGCAGCCGCTCGTCGGCCAGACCGTGAATCACCGGCAGACCCGACACGCCACCCGCCCCCTGCACGTCCACGCCGGGCATGTCCTTCAGCAGGCCCGTGGTGTCCGGCGTGGTGGCACGACGGCGCGAGATCTTGCCCGAATCGGTCACGCCCGACCCAGGCAGCGACATGTTGGGGGGCTGCACCTCGAAAAGACGCAGCGCACGAACGCGCACCTGCGGCAACTGCACGGTTTCGCCCTGGGCCTGGGCCGTGTCGCTCACCTGCCCAGCGTCCTGCGCCCAGGCCGGCAGTGCCAGCGCACCCAGCGCCGTGGCCAGCAACGCAGGCACCCGGGCCACGGAAAACCTGTGGCCCGCATCGCCCCTGCGTCTGGCGGCTTTCGTCTTGTTCATTGTCATCGGTCGATTCCTCGTCTGTCCTTCATGGGCGGGATGCGGCGTCTTTCCGGAAAGGATCGGAAAATGCCGGATCGCTCAGGAACGTTTCATCCGTCAGCGTCTTCAGGAAGGCCACAATGTCTGCGCGATCCTGCGCCGACAGGCCCCGGTCGCGAACGAGCGGACTCTTGTGCGGGTTGGCACGTCCATCACCGGCCCGCGGACCACTGGTGATATTGCGTCCACCACCGGCCATGATGGCCACCGCCTCTTCGAGCGTAGCCACCGAACCATCGTGCATGTAGGGCTCGGTCACGGCCACGTTGCGCAGGCTGGGCACCCGGAAGGCCCCCATGTCGGCCGGGTTGGCGGTGATTTCCTCGGCACCGGTGTTGTCGGCCGGGTAGTCGCCCCGACCATTCAGGTTGTAGAGCCCGATGTTGTGATACCGGACCTTCAGTGTCGTGGTCTCGACGCTGACGAACTGATCATCGAAATTGGGGGGTTGATGGCACTGCGTGCATTCGGCCTTCTCGAACAGTTGCCGGCCGCGCAGTTCCTGCGCCGACAGGGTGGCCTTGCCCTGCAGGTAGCGGTCATAGCGGCTGTCGGCCGTGACCATCGTGCGCTCGAAGGCGCTGATGGCCTTGAAGATGTTCTCCCAGGTCAGCGGATCGGACTTGGCGTCAGGAAACGCCTGTCGAAAACGCGCCGGATAATCCACGTCCTGGGCACTGGCCAGGCGCTTCAGCACCTCCTGCACGGAGCTGTCGTTCACGCCCATCTCGACGGGCTCGGTACCGAACACGGGGTTCGGGATCTGGGCCTCCAGCGACATCAGCACCGGATTGGACCAGGTCTGTGTGGCATGCCAGGCCACGTTGCCCAGCCCCATGGAATTGCGGGGATGCTGCACGTGGGTGATGCCGCGCGGACGGCCCTTGCCGTCGGCAAAGGCACGCGCCTGTTCATGACACGAGGCACACGACATGGTGCCGTCACCCGAGAGGCGCCGCTCATGGAACAGGTAGCGCCCCAGCGCCACCTTGGCGGCATTCATGGGGTTGTCAGCCGGCACGCGGGGTGCAGGCATGTGCGAAGGAAGCTTCCATTCCCAGGCGTCAGGCGGGCTGTAGGCCGGATAGGTCCAGTCCAGCACGGTCGGCGTGGCTGCCTTCCCCTGGCTGCTACCTGCATCCGGTGTCGGGCTGCTGTCCGAGGAGCCTCCTCCACATCCCCCACAGCACAGCAGCAGCACCAGCATGGCACCCGCTGCACGTCTGGACACCCCACGCGGACATCGGTGACTGCCATGCATTGGCAAACGGACGGGCAGAGAATTCATGAGAGACCTCCTTCAGTGACACGGGCCACCCCGCAGGCAGCCCGAACAGGGGAAGCAAGCCCTTCGCTTCCCCTCATCCCTCATGCAGCATGCCCCACCGGGGTGAGCATGCCCGCATGAAGTTACAGCGACGCTCAGGGCGTGACGGCCTTCAGCACTTTCTGCGTCTTGCCGGCCACGGCCACGCCGGTGCCGCTGCCATCGGCCTTCCAGTCCAGCGCCAGAGCATCGAAGGGCTTGGCGCAACCGGCATCGGTAGCGCCGGACATGCAGCCGCCAGCGCCTTCGGCCTTGCTGGCGATGTCATAGTTGAACAGCGCGCCGGCATCGAAAGCCACGACCTGGCTGGCGGGGTTGAAGCCAGCCAGCGTGACGGTGACCCGGTTGGGGGCCTTGCAGCTGGAGATCGGCGTGCCTGCGGCCGGATTGCCCACGCAGCCGGTGGAACCCAGGTGCAGGCGCACGGAACCCTCTTCGGCCTTGCCGTCCTTCACCTCGGCCGATTCCCAGGCGGCGGGATCAACGTTCTCGTTCTGGTCGAACTGGATGTTGGTGAACTTGCGGCCACCGCGCCAGTTCCAGGACATGGACGGATGAACGGCGTTCTGCAGCACGCGCGGCGTGGTTGCGTCAGCCGCATTCAGGTGGTTCAGCTCGAAGGGCACGCCCAGCGTCATTTCCACGCCGGTGTAGCTGCCTGCCGACACCGTGCCTTCGATGACGGCGTTGGTGGCGGCGGAACCGTCGCACTCACCCACGCCCTTCTGCTCCAGGTCGATCAGGCTGACGGTGTTCTTGCCGTCGTTGCTGGTGTAGTTGTAATCGTTGGCCTGCTTGAGCTTGAGGGCCTCGCGGGTGCCATCGGCCTTGATCAGGCTGACGTTGGAGATGTAGAAGCGGAAGTCCTCGATCTGCACGGCACGCTGCTTCGTGCCCAGCTTCGTCGTGCTGTTGCAATCGATCTTCTCGGCGCCGTTGTAGGCGGCGAACTTGATGCTCACGTCACCCGTGGTGCCGGTCTGCCAGGCGCCACCCGTGGTGCCGGTCGTACCCGTCGTGCCGCTGTTGCTGGTAGCGGTGCTGTTGTTGTTGTCATCGCTGCCGCAGGCGGTCAGGCCGACAGCGCAGGCCAGCAGCAGGCCGGCGTAGATGGGGGTCTTGGCGAAACGTTTCATGAAATGACTCCTTTCCTTGGAAGGATGAGAATGGATGGAAACGATGCGAGCGAGAATGGCGACAGCCAGCGGACGATCCGTTTCGCACTTGCGAATCCGGAGTCCGACCAAACAACAGACAAGCGATCAAGGCACGCCCGGGACCGGGTGCTTGCCCGGAAAGGGTGCCGAGGCTTCAGGCAGCCGCAGCAGGCTGCCCAGCGGGAGGCCCACGCGGATGCGCGGGCGCAATCTGACGGGCAACGAGCGTCACCCGGGCGGCAGGCACCTGCACCATGGCAGGTGCCGTGACGGCGTCGAAGGCAGCCGCCGGCGTGGGCGGCGCCAGCAGATGAACCAGGACCACGCACAGCGCGCAGTGATCCAGATGCAGCCCGTCCTCATGCGACCCCTGGGAAACGGGCTCTACCGGGCCATGTGCAGCCCGATGACCGGAGGGCGCATCCGGCGGTTCGGCAGACTGCCCGGATGCTTCGTGCGGCATGCAGTGATCCATCCACGCGGCCTGCACGGCATGCGGGTGGGACAGGCCGTGAGCGGCTTCATGGGCTGCCAGGGCCCGCGACACCGTAGGCGCGAGCAGGGCCAACCCGAAGACCCACAGGGTAAGCCAGACCAGCCCACGATGACAAAAGCCGCGACGGTTCATGCCGATGATGCCGATGGAAACGGCTCGGGACGCAGTGCGCCCGGCCTGCCTGCGATACCTGAACGATGCACTGCCTGCCAAGCCACGTGACATGGTCATGCGTCAAGACCCTTGACGTGGCATGACAGCTTTCATGACCTCCGTTGGACGAAAGCCGGATACAAGACAATCAGTCCCCTGATGCGAAAGATTATATACAGCATATGAACTTGCACCAGTCCGGCACCCATAATGCCATCCGTTTCGGGTCGGGCGACAGAAAAACACCCGAAGAAAGTCAAAAAAGCCTGTTCATGAAAAATGGATCGGCATCCTGTCGGGCAAAATGACAGGGTAAACCCTTAGACTTCATGCCCGAAAACCCCTTGCAGGACAGGCCCGAACGCCCTCCCCGGAAGAGAGGCGTACAAAATAAAAGTCCGTTCGGACATCTTCCGTCACGGACGCCTGAGCCAGAAAAAAGCAAGGCCCGATCCTTTTCGGAACGGGCCATCGGATTGCCTCCTCGGCTGTCGATCGCTTTTGCGCGTTATAGATTGATAATACGCAAACTAAGGCGTCAGGCTGTCTGACTCACCTTCGACGTCCTGGGCGATGCGTTCTCGTTCTCGATGCGGGCCAGCACCTCGGCCAGACGCTGTTCGGCCCATTCGTTGCCGATCTGGCAGGTACCGGCATACTGGTGGCCGCCACCGCCAAAGCGCGTGCACAGGTCGCCGATGTCGATCGTCGAGGCCGAGTTGAAGATGGAACGGCCCAGGGCAAAGACGGTGTTGGCCTTCTCGCGGCCCCACATCACATGCAGCGACATCGTGCAGTTGGGGAACAGCGCGTAGACCAGGAAGCGGTTGGCCGCATAGATGACCGACTCGTTGCGCATGTCCAGCACTACCGTGCTGCCCTGCACGTGGGCGCAGCGGCGCAGCTGATCGATGGCCTTCGATTCATGCTCGTGATAACGGCGCACGCGCTCGGCCACGTCCGGCAGCGACAGGATGCGGCCAATGTCCATCGAACGGCAGGCATCGACCAGCATCATCATCAGCTGCAGGTTGGAGATGCGGAAGTCATGGAAGCGCCCCAGACCAGTGCGTGGGTCGGCCAGGAATCCGAGCAGCGTCCAGTCACGCGGATGCAGCACGTCGGCCAGCGTGTATGAGGCGCTGCCCGCCTTGTCGACGGCAGCCATCAGTGCCGGCGAGAAGTGCGGGAAACGGCTCTCGCCTCCGAAGTGATCGTAGATCACGCGGGAGACCGAGGCCTCACCCACGCCCATGACCAGGTTACTGTAGCCCACCCGGGGCAGCACCCGCACCCCCGGCGCCTGGTAGTCGAACACCTGACCGGCCGTGGCCACGTAGGGCAGGTTCACCAGCATGTCATCCTTGTCCACGTGCACCTTGCCATCCTGCACATCCTTCGGATGCACGAACATGACGGCATCGACCACGCCGATGTCTCGCAGCATGGCGGCGCTGACCAGACCATCGAAGTCGGAACGGGTAATCAGGCGGTAGGGTTCGGTACGCATGGGAAAGACCTGCTTCTGCTCACGGTGCAGCGACGTGCACCACCAAATGGAAAGTATCTTCCCTCTCGGGCAGGCTGAATGCCCCTGACCGATATGCGGCCACCCCGTCCGTACCGGCGGCCCGGCATGGTGCACCGCCACAATCGCCAGGGCCCGCCCTCTCCGGGTTTTCACCGATAGGGCACGCTCCATGCTGCAGAGCACCGTTAAGATTGTCCGATGCCCAAGCACGCCATCCCCCACCTCCCTTCCGCCACGCCATCCAGCATGCTGGATGGCGACAGCCTGCCTGCCACCCTGGCCCGCACGATGCTGGCCGGCTTCAATCGGCACTACGGCCTGTTCCGCTACAACGCGCAGCAGGCCAAGACCTGTTTCGAGAATGCCGCCTGGCACCGGATGCGACGACTGGCCAGCGAGCGCATCACCTTCTACGACCAGCGCGTGAACGAGGCGGTCGAGAAGCTGCGCGCCCAGTTCAACACTGACAGCCTGGCTGACGACGTCTGGGCCGAGGTGAAGCAGTACTACGTGCTGCTGCTGGCCGAGCACCAGCAACCCGAGCTGGCCGAGTCCTTCTTCAATACTGTCAGCACTCGGCTGCTACAGCGCCAGTATCTCCACAACGACTTCATCTTCGTGCGGCCGGCTGTCTCCACCGAGCACCTGGACGGCACGCCACCCTCATTCCGGGTCTACTACCCGGAGAACCGTCCCTGGAAGGAGGTCCTGCGCCAGGTCCTCATCGACATGGGGCTGGCCTGCGGCTACCGGGACATCGAGGATGACCTGCAGAAGGTGATCGATGCTGCCCCCACCCTGTTCGGCGAGCAGGCACCGCGGGCCATGGATTGCCAGGTGCACGTGCTGCGCTCGCTCTTCTACCGCAACAAGGGCGCCTACCTCATCGGCCGCATCGTCAATGACGGCGAGGTGCAGCCCTTCTCGCTGCCCCTGCTACGCAACGGTCATGGCCGGGTGTTCATCGACACGGTGCTGTTCGCACCCGAACACATCGAGGGGCTCTTCAACTTTTCGCGTGCCTACTTCATGGTGGACATGGCGGTGCCGTCGGCCTACGTGCGCTTCCTGCGATCGCTGATGCCCACCAAGCCGCAAGCCGAGCTCTACACCATGCTGGGCCTGCACAAGCAGGGCAAGACGCTCTTCTACCGCGACCTGCTTCAGCACCTGCACGAATCCACGGACCATTTCATCGTGGCCCCCGGCATCAAGGGTCTGGTGATGGGCGTGTTCACGCTGCCCTCGTTCCCGTATGTCTTCAAGTACATCAAGGATGTGCGCCGCAAGGACATCAGCCGCGAGTTCATCGAGGACCGCTACCACCTGGTGAAGAACCACGATCGTGCCGGCCGGATGGCCGACTCGTGGGAATACTCGGACGTGCCCTTCCCCAAGAGCCGGCTCTCCCCCGAGCTGCTGACCGAGCTGCAAGCCACTGCCCCCTCGCTGCTTGTCGACGAGGGTGACTGCATCGTCATCCGTCACCTGTACATCGAGCGGCGAATGACGCCACTGAATCTCTACCTGGAGCAGCAGTCCGACGAGGCCGCACGCGACTACGCCGTCTATCAGTACGGCATGGCCATCCGCGACATGGTGGCGGCCAACATCTTCCCGGGCGACATGCTCTACAAGAACTTTGGCGTCACCCGCCAGAACCGGGTGGTCTTCTACGACTACGACGAGGTGCAGTACCTCACCGACTGCAACTTCCGCAAGGTACCCGAGCCGCGCACCCCCGAGGACGAGATGGCGTCCGAGCCATGGTATCCGGTGGCACCCAATGACGTGTTTCCGGAAGAGTTCGGCACCTTCCTGCTGGGCAACCCCCGGGTACGCAAGCCCTTCCTGAAGCACCATGCCGAGCTGCTGGATCCCGTCTGGTGGCAGAACCAGCAGGCCCGCATCCGGCAAGGCATCCTGGACGATGTCTTTCCCTATCCCCGGCGACTGCGCTTTTCCCGGGCCGACGAGGATCCCGGCCGGCCATCATCGCCCCAGAAGCCCGGACGCTGAAGATCCGCGGGCTCCCGACACAGGAGACAAGAACACACCATGGATTCCGACCCGATCGTCATCGTATCCGCTGTCCGAACCCCCATCGGTGCCATGCTGGGCGCGCTCTCGGGGCTGGAAGCCACCGACCTGGGCGCTGCTGTCATCAAGGCTGCGGTCGAGCGCGCCGGCATCGCCCCCGACCAGGTGCAGGAGGTCCTGATGGGCTGCGTGCTGCCCGCCGGCCAGGGCCAGGCACCGGCCCGGCAGGCCACGCTGAAGGCCGGGCTTCCGGCATCCACCGGTGCCACCACGCTCAACAAGGTATGCGGTTCCGGCATGAAGGCCGTGATGCTGGCCCATGATCTGATCAAGGCCGGCAGTCAGGACGTGGTGGTGGCCGGCGGCATGGAGAGCATGTCCAATGCCCCTTACCTGGTCCCCAAGGGGCGCACCGGCTACCGCTATGGCCACGGCACGCTGCTGGACCACATGGCCTACGACGGTCTGGAAGACGCCTACAGCAAGATGCCCAACGGCGGCGGCAAGTCGATGGGCCTGTTTGCCGAAGACTGCGCCAGCAAGTATCACTTCACCCGCGAAGCGCAGGACGCCTACGCCCTGGAGTCCTCGCGCCGTGCCCGAACTGCCAATGAAGACGGCAGCTTTGCCTGGGAAACGGTGCCCGTCACCATCCCGGGCCGCAAGGGCGACGTGGTGGTGGAACGCGACGAGAGCCCGTTCAAGGTCGACCCGTCGAAGATCCCCACCCTGCGCCCGGCCTTCGTGAAGGACGGCACCGTCACCGCCGCCACCTCGTCGTCGATCTCCGACGGTGCGGCCGCACTGGTGCTGATGCGCCAGAGCGAAGCCCGAAAACGCGGCCTCACGCTCATTGCCACCGTCGTGGCCCATGCCACCTTCTCGCGTGAGCCCGAGTGGTTCACCCTCGCACCGGTAGGCGCCATCGGGAAGGTGCTGACCAAGGCCGGCTGGCAGACCGCGTCCGTGGACCTCTACGAGATCAACGAGGCCTTCGCCGTGGTGACGATGGCCGCCATGAAGGAACACGGCATCCCGCACGACAAGGTCAACCTCCATGGCGGCGCCGTCGCCCTGGGCCACCCCATCGGCGCTTCCGGCGCCCGCGTGCTGGTCACGCTGCTGGGCGCCCTGAGGAGGACGGGCGGCAAGCGTGGCGTTGCCTCGCTGTGCATCGGCGGCGGGGAAGCCACCGCCATCGCGGTGGAAATGGTCTGAACCCCTAGATCATCCGCAGCAGGATCTCGCCGACACGGTGGTCGGCCTGCTTGCCCGCCACCAGGTTGGCCCGCCCCCGCGTGGGGGCGATGTTCTCGCGCAGGTTGCGCAGATTGATCTCGCGCCAGATGTCGCTGGCCACCTTCATCGCCTCGTCCTGCGACAGGTGCTGGTAATGATGGAAATAGGAGTCCGACCGGCGGAATGCCGTCTGCTGCAGCGACAGGAAGCGATGCTGATACCAGCGCTCGATGTCGGCCTCGGCAGCATCCACGTAGATGGAGAAGTCGAAGAAGTCGGACACCACCACGCTGGCCTGGGGCGTGCCGGCACTGCGCTCTGCCCCCCAGGTCTGCAGCACGTTCAGCCCTTCGAAGATGAGGATGTCAGGCTGCTCGACCCGTTGCATCTCACCGGGCACGATGTCATAGGCCTGATGGGAGTACACCGGCGCTTCCACCACCGGCTCACCGGCCTTCAGCGCCCCCAGGAAGGAGATCATCCGCTTGCGGTCGTAACTCTCCGGGAAGCCCTTGCGCTTCATCAGGCCACGCGCCTGCAGCACCCGGTTGGGATGCAGGAAGCCGTCCGTGGTGACCAGCGCCACCTTGGGGTGATCGGGCCAGCGGGCCAGCAGCGCCTGCAGCACGCGCGCGAAGGTGCTCTTGCCCACCGCCACACTGCCGGCGATGCCGATCACGTAGGGGCGCGCCCCCACCGGTCGGCCCAGGAAGTCGTCACACACGCCCGAGAGCGCCTTGGCCGAACGGAAGTGCAGGTTCAGAAGCCGTGACAGCGGCAGGTAGATCTCCACCACCTCGGGCAGCGAGACCTGGTCGTTGACGCCGCGCAGGGCGATCAGCTCGGACTCGGACAACGTCAGCGGCGTGCTGGAGCGCAGGCCAGCCCATTCCGCGCGGCTGAAACGCTGGTAGGCGGAAAAGCCATCGCCCGCCTTCCCCGGCACCGCGGCCTGAGATTGCGCCGCGAGCTTCTCGATGCTGTCCATGGTCACGCGATGCTCTCCTCGATCACCCTGTCTGGCCCGGCCCTGGGCATCGGTCCCAGGGAGCAGCAGCCTGCCGGCAACGGCCCGGGCGACCTTGCTCGGCCCGAACGGACGCCCTGTCGACTGTCTGCACAAAACGACACCTGCCCGCAACAGCCCCCGTGTTACCAACACCCCGACCTACCCGAAACATCAGGGACAGACCCCATCAATCCGGATCGGCCTGGCGATGACCGGGCAGCTGGCTTACCTTCGGCAAGATGCTGATGATACTGGGCAGACGGCCATGAAGCAGGCTCTTGCATGCTCATTCGGGTATCCCCCGGGCCGCTTTCGGCCACGATGCACGCCATTTTAGTAATTATTATCGACAGTGATGCGATTCAACGACATGTGTAAATCGAATCTACATTTCCTTGCACAATAGCCGGTAAGGCGTCGACGCACGCCCGCAGCCCGCGCGGCACCTGTCGCCAGACGAGGAGACTGACGACTCATTCACAAATGGATACGAGTTTGAATCAAAAGTTACGGCTATAGATCACATTGAGCCGATCATTCTGATGGAATGGCGCCCCGGGTCCACGCTAGAGTAACAGTCTGGCCGTCGTTTCCCGTATGCGTGGCCGGCCCTTCGACCGGCAGCGCCCCAGGCACCCCGCCAGACCGGCACAGGTTTTCTGTAACACAACCGCCCTTTTCGCCATGACCACGATACGTTCCCTGTCAGCCCTGGTACTGGCCAGCTTCCTGGCCGCCTGCGCCAACATGAGTTCCCTGCCGCCGGCGCCCGACAAGGCCCCCAAGCACAACTACGTCTATCAGATCGGCCCCGGTGACGAGCTGGACCTGAAGGTCTGGCGCAACCCCGACCTGTCGGTGAAGGTCCCGGTGCGCCCCGACGGCAAGATCACCGCACCGCTGATCAAGGACATCGTGGCCGTGGGCAAGACGCCCCAGGTGCTGGGCCGCGAGATCGAGGAGAAGCTGTCCACCTACATCCGCGACCCCAGCGTCTCGGTGGTCGTGACCAAGATCGTGGGTGACCCGCTGTCGGTGGTCCGGGTCATCGGCCAGGCCCAGAACCCGGGCGCCGTGCCCTATCAGAACGGCATCACCCTGCTGGACGTGATGACCAAGGCCAACGGCCTCACCCGCAAGGCGGCCGGCAACCAGGCCATCCTGATCCGCGCCATCGAGAACAACAAGCAGTACCGTGTCCGGCTGGAAGACCTGCTCAAGCGCGGCGACCCCAGCGCCAACGTCGAGATCGCCCCGGGCGACTCGATCATGATCCCGGAAAGCCTGCTGTAACGTCCGGCTGGCCGCCGGGCAGCCCCCGCATGGCGCCCGGCCGCCTCGGCCGCGCATACTGTCCGAAGCGACAAAGCATCTTCTGCACAGAATTCCATGCTTGACCTCCTGAAGTCCTACAAAACCTACCTGTCCGGCCTGTGGAAGTACCGGGTCTCAGGTCTGGTGGCCATGCTCATCACCGGCGTGCTCGGCATCATCATCACCGTGGTGCTACCCGGCAACTACGAGGCCACGGCACGTGCCTATGTCGACACCAAGTCGATCCTGCAGCCCCTCATGCAGGGCATGACCGTGCAGCCCGACATGCAGGGCCAGATCCAGATGATGGCCCGCACGCTGGTCAGCCGCCCCAACCTGGAAGCCATCGTCCAGGCCACCGGCATGGACCACGATGTGCAGACGCAGAAGGGGCGTGAGGCGCTGATGCAGACACTGGAGAAGAACATCCAGTTCAAGCCGGCGGGCGGCACCAACTTCTACAGCATCGAGTACCGCAACCAGTCCCGGGAAACGGCGCTGAAGGTGGTGACGATGCTGCTGGACCTGTTCGTCAAGTCCACTCGCACCGGCAAGACCGCCGACACCCAGCAGGCGGTGCAGTTCATCGACCAGGAGATCGCCAAGGCCCGGGACCTGCTGCTGCAGACCGAGACCGCGCTCAAGGAATTCAAGATCAAGCACATCGAGGTGATGCCCAACCTCGCGCAGGACTACGTGGCCCGCTCGGCCGACATCCAGCGTGAGCTGCAGACGGCCCGCCTTGAATACCGTCAGGCCGTCAACTCGCGCACCGCCATCCGCACCCGTCTGGAGGCCGTTCCCGAGTACGTGCCGGTGGGCGGCGGCCAGGCCGACGGTGGTGGCAGCGAGACCGAGCGCCGGCTGGAATCGGCCCGCAAGCGCCTGGACGACCTGCTCACCCGCTACACCGACGCACACCCGGACGTGATCAACACCCGCCACTCCATCCGCGAGCTGGAAGTCCAGCTGCAGAAGGAAGCGCAGCGGCCGGTGGATTCGCGCCCGGGCCGGGGCAAGATCCCCAACCGGCTGTACCAGGAGATGTCCATCGCCATGGCCGAGGCTGACGCCAAGGTCGCCTCGCTGGCCGCCCGTGTGGCCGAGGCCGAAGCGCAGGCCAAACGTGCCCGCGAGATCGCACTGGCCATCCCGAAGGTCGAGGCCGAGTACATCCAGCTCAACCGCGACTACGACTCCAACAAGCAGAACTACGAGAAGCTGCTGCAGCGCCGTGATGCCGCCCGTCTGGCCGGCAGCATCGAGGAAAACACCGGCACGCGCGAGTTCCGCGTGGTCGATCCCCCGCGCGTGAGCCCGCGCCCGGTCTCGCCCAACCGGCCGCTGCTGCTGGGCATCTTCTTCGTGGTGTCGCTGGTGCTGGGCCTGGCCGTGGCGCTGGTGCGCGAGCTGGCCAACCCGGCCTTCTACGAGCCCAATGCGCTGAAAGCCGCCACCAAGGTGCCGCTCTTCGGTGCCATCACCCGCTATCGTGATGAAGCCGCCCAGAAGCTGGCCCGCAAGCAGTCGTTCCGGTTCACCGCCACCCTCGTCGGCTACACGCTGGTGTTCGTGGTGCTGATCCTCATCTACGTGATTGATGCAGGCCAATCCAGCGAAGCAGCACCCGCACCCACCGCACAACACACCCAGCAGAAGGTGATGTCATGAACAAGCGACTCGTTCAGCGGGCCATGCAGAAGCTGGTGGACCAGAATCCGTCCCGGCCGCTTCACCAGCACACCACCATCACGCCCACCACCACCATCACCCCCAGCACGACCACGCCGCGGACGCTGAGTCAGGGCGGCGCCACGCTGATGGCTTCCTCGCCCGAGGCCGAGGAAGCGATGGCCGCCGGCATCCGGGCCGACATCGCCCGCGCCGAAGCACTGCGGCAGGCCCGTGAGCGCGGCGAACAGGTCAACGGCCAGCTGGACACGGCGGCAGGTGGTGCCAGGATCGACACCCAGGCCTCGACCGGCAGCACGCTCCCGGACGCACTGGACCAGGGGGCAGCAGACCGGAAAGACGGCACGCCCGACGGCGCCGCCACCGGCACCACGCATGGCGGAAACAGCCCTGCCAGTACCGGGCGCATCTCCGCTTCCGGCCGTCCCGTCATCCAGCTGGATTTCGATTACCTGAAGGGACGCGGCTTCCTGGTGCCCGATGACAAGACCTCCAAGATTCACCAGGAGTTCCGTCTGGTGAAGCGGCGCCTGCTGGACAACGCCTTTGGCCGCCTGCGCCCCGTGGTGGGCAACGGCCGGCTGATCATGATCACCAGCTCGCTGCCCAGCGAGGGCAAGACCTTCTCGGCCATCAACCTGGCCATCAGCATCGCCATCGGGGGCGAACACCCGGTGCTGCTGATCGATGCCGACATCGCGCGTCCCAGCGTCTCCAACACGCTGCAGCTGGACATCCCCGACGAGGTCGGCCTGACCGATTACCTGGAAGACCCCACGATCCCCATCAGCGAACTGCTGCACGAGACCTCCGTGCCCGGACTGTCGCTGATGACGGCCGGCCACCTGAATCATCGTCCGGTGGACCTGCTGGCCTCGAACAACATGGCGCAGCTGGTCGAACGGCTCAAGACCATGCTGCCGCACCATGTGATCGTCTTCGATACGCCCCCGCTGCTGCCCGTCACCGAGACCCGCTCGCTGTCGGCCCTGGTGGGGCAGGTGATGCTGGTGGTTGCTGCCGGCGAGACGCCGCGCAGTGCCGTCAACGAGTCGTTGCTTCAGCTTGAGAATTGCGAGGCTGTCGGCCTGCTGTTCAACAAGGCCCCCGTACAGCCCAAAGCACCCGCTTACTACGGATACTGAGCATGTACAAATCATTTTTCGGATTGAAGTCCAAGCCGTTCCGACTGAATCCGCACCTGCGCTTCCTCTTCAACAGCGAGGCCATCCAGCGCGCAGTCAACACGCTGAAGTACGGGCTGTATCAGCGTGAGGGGCTGGTGCTGCTGACCGGAGCCCCGGGCTGCGGCAAGACCATGCTGGTGCAGAACGTCAGCCGCCGCCTGCCTGACGCCGGCATCCAGGTCTTCACCATCGCCACGCCGCGTGCCAACGGCCATTCGCTGCTGCTGCAGATCTTTGCCGCCCTGGGGCTGGACGTGCCGGCCGACGCCGACACGGCGCAGCTGCTGCGCACGCTGCAGAAATACCTGCTGGGCGAAGTCCAGGCCAACCGCCGGCTGCTGCTGGTCATCGACGAGGCCCACAACCTCGAGGACGATGCACTGGAAGTGGTGCGACTGCTGTCGGACATGCAGCTCAACGGCAACCTGCTGCTGCAGATCTTCCTGGTGGCGCAGCCGGTTCTGCGTGCACGTCTGGCCACGCCCCGTCTGGACGCCCTGCGCCAGCGCTTCCTCGTCACCGATCACATCGACGGCCTGACGCCCGAGGAAGTGCCCCAGTACATCCAGAAGCGGATGCAGCAGGCCGGCTGGCAGGGTGAAACCCCGTTCGACGCCGAAGCGATCGAGCGCATCCAGCAGGCTACCGACGGCAATCCCCGCCAGGTGAACATCCTGTGCGAGCGGCTGCTGACGCAGGCCTACGTGGAAGAGAAGACGCGCGTGACCCTGACCGACGTGGACAACACGCTGCAGGACATGGAAGACGAATGGCGCACCTCGGTCACCGTGGCCGACAATCCGAGCGCCTCGAAATCCGCCCGGCTGCAGGACATGGAGCGCCGGATGGCCTCGCTGGACGCCTCGCTGGATCAGATCTCGCAGGTGACCAACACCATTCTGGTTCGACTGGACGGACTGCGGCAGGGATGACGATGGACACGGGGTGCCGGCCATGCTGAGCCGGCTGGCCGCCCACTTCTCGCGCTACTCGCTTGCCAGCCTGCTCGTCACGCTGGCAAGCATCGTCTCGTTTCCGTTTCTCACGCGCATCTTCCCGGTCGCCGACTACGGGATGATGAGCCTGATCGGCGTGCTGGTGACAGCCACCGCCGCCGTGGGCAAGCTGGGTCTGCAGCAGGCGGCGCTGCGCTTCTACAGCGAGGTGCGCGCCGGCCAGTCCGCCTGGACGCTGCCGCAGTACGAGGCTACCGTCTACGTGGGGCTGGCGGGCTTCGGCACGCTGGCCGCCCTCCTCTGGAGCCTGGGCATCACCGTGCTGCCCGACTCCCTCTTCACCTCCGGTCCCCAGGGCCGCAACCTGCTGTACCTGGTGGCACCGCTGGCGCTTTTGCAGTGCCTGTCCAGCGCCGTGGTCAACCAGCTGCGCGCCCGCGAGCTGAGCGGCGTGTTGTCGCTGTATTCGGTCATCCAGCGCTACCTGGGCCTGGCCCTGATGCTGGTGACGCTGCTCTATGTCTCCACCACCCTGTGGGGCTTCTACGGCGCACAGATCGTGGCCGAGACGCTGTGCCTGGTGGTGCTGGCACGCTGGTTCTTCCGGCGCGAGCCCTGGTCGGTACGCGACTTCTCCGCCCCCTTCCTGAAGACGCTGCTGCGCTTCAGCCTGCCGCTGGTGGCCATGGAGCTGTCGTCGGTGATGCTGAGCCTGGGCGACCGGGTGCTGATCCAGCGCATGCTGGGCTCGGCCTGGCTGGGCGTCTATTCGGCACCGTACAACCTGTGCGATTACATCGGCGCCGTGCTGGTGACGGCGTTCACAGGCGCCGTGACCCCGATGGTGCTGCGGCTGTGGGCCGACGAGGGCGAGGCCGTCACGCAGCACTTCCTGCAACGGGTCCTTCACCTGTACCTGCTGTTCGCCATCCCGATGGTGGCGGGCGTCTCGGCCGTGGCGGAACCCCTGCTGCTGCTGGTGGCCTCCGAGAAATACCGCGCCGGCGCAGCCATCATCCCCTGGGTGATTGGCGGCGTGGCCCTGCAGGGACTCTTCCCGGTGGCCTCGGCCGGGCTGCAGATCCAGAAACGCTCGGGCCGCATCCTGCTGGCCATCCTGTCGGCCGCCGGCCTGAACGTGCTGCTGAACCTGCTGCTGATCCCGTCACTGGGCATCGAGGGCGCCGCCATTGCAACCCTGCTGGCCTACGGGCTGATGACGGCCATGGCCGCCTGGATGGGGCGCGGCACCGTACCGGTTCGACCGGAATATCAGCGCATCGCCGTGTTCGTGGCCATGGCAGCGCTGATGTACGGGGTGCTGATGCAGATCCAGTTCCCGCAGCAGCTCACCACGCTGCTGGTGCGCATGGTGGCCGGCGCAGCCATCTACGCCGTGGGCACCGTGCTGCTCGATGGCGAGACCCGTGCGCTGGCCCAGCAGGCGCTGGGCCGTTTCGGTCTGTTCAGGGGCAAGGCATGAAAGCCGTCACCGTATTGATGTACCACGCCATCGTCGATGGCGAGATGGAAGGGGCCGATTCCCACTACAGTGTGCCGCCCGCCACCTTTGCCCGGCAGCTGCAGCTGATCCGCTCGCATGGCCGGCGCATCTGCAGCGTGCACCAGCTGCTGTACGAAGGGCTGCCGGCCAGCGGCGAACCCTGGCCCGTGTGCCTGACCTTCGATGACGGGCACCTGACCAATGCGCCAGCAGCCGAGGCCATCGCCCGCGAAGAGGGTCGGGCGGAATTCTTCGTGAATCCGTCCATGGTGGGCAAGCCGGGCTTTCTGGACTGGCCGGCGCTGCGCGAGATGGCGGCCATGGGCATGGCGATCCAGTCGCACGGCATGAACCATCGCTATCTGGATCAGCTCTCCCCTGCCGAAGTGCGTGCCGAACTGGCCGACTCCAAGGCAGCCATCGAGGATGCCATCGGCAGCCCCGTCACGGTCTACGCCCCCGCGGGCGGTCGCATGCCCGAGAACTTCCTGTCATTGGCCGGCAGCCTGGGTTACCACGCCGTCTGCTCGTCACGGGCGGGCGTCTGGCGTGCACTCGACGGCTTGCCGCTGTCGCCATCGGCCACCGTGGCTTCGGCCCGGACAACGCATGCGGCATCGGGCTTGCCTGACGCGGATGCCCCGGCCGGCATCCAGGCCGTTGCCCCCCTCTCCGGCGCCTCGCATCCCGGGAATGTTGCGGATTCGCCGAACGGAATCGGGGGAAATCACAACAGTGTGTCGAATTCTGCTGCAATGGCAAATGGACCGGCGTTGGAGCTGCCGCGGCTGGCCATGCTGCGCGGTACCAGCGAGGCCCGTTTTCTGGCCTGGATCACACAGCAGCCGCTGGAAATGCTGAAGCAGCAGACACGCTATCGCGTACTTCGGCTTTCCAAGCAACTGCTGGGCAATGGCGGACACGAAAAGCTTCGTGCCCTGCTGTTGCGCAGCCCCAGGACGGAACCCGGCAAAACCGACTGACGGAATCCCGATGAACACCTTCTGGTTGCTGGCCTACATCACCGCTGCAGGGTGGGTGGTGTACACGTATGCAGGCTATCCGTGGCTGCTGCACCGGCAACTGAAGAAGCGGCGGCCCGATCAGACGGAAAGCAGCCCGAACGCCTCGGAGCAGCCCGACATCGCTGTGGTCATCGTGGCCCGCAATGCTGCCCACCAGATCGGGCCGAAGATCCGGAGCTGCCTGCAGAGCCACTATCCCGCCGACCGGATCCGCGTGCTGCTGGCCATCGACGGCGACGACGAGGACACGGCACGCGCCGCCGAGGCCCTGCAGGATCCGCGCGTGACGGTGCTGCGCCATGCCCAGCACCGCGGCAAGGCGGCCTGCCTGAACGACGCCATCGCGCAGTGCTCGCAGGAGATCCTGATCCTGACTGACGCCCGCCAGCGGCTGGATCCGGATGCCATTGCGTATCTCGTGCAATCGCTGCAGCGGGATCCTTCCCTGGCCGCTGTCAGCGGCGAGCTGAGTTTCGAGGTGCCCGAAGGAGATTTCGTCGGCCAGGGGCTGGACGCCTACTGGCGTTACGAGAAATGGCTGCGCCGTACCGAAGGTCAGGTGGCTTCCACCATCGGCATGACGGGGGCGCTCTACGCACTGCGCCGTGCGGCCTTCCGTCCCATTCCGTCCGAGACCATCCTGGACGATGTGCTGATTCCGATGCAGGCGGTGCTGGATGGATATCGCGCCAGCTTCGATGCCCGCGCCATCGCCTACGACCTGCCGTCGACCTCGATGCAGCAGGAAAAGCGCCGCAAGATCCGCACGCTGGCCGGCAACTTCCAGCTCATCCAGCTGTGCCCGGCGCTCATCGATCCACGTCGCAACCCAGCCTTCCTGGGGTTCTTCTCGCACAAGGTCTGCCGCCTGCTCACGCCGTTGGCGCTGCTGGTGATGCTGCTGGCCAGCGCGGCACTGGCGCCGGTGTCGCTCTTTTTCCGCGCCAGTCTGGCATGTGCGCTGCTGATCATCGGTCTGTCGCTGCTGGCCCGCTGGGTGCCGGGCACCCGCCGCTGGCTGCCGGTACGACTGTCCAACACCTTCATCGAGATGCACCTGTTCATCGTGTACGGTTTTCTCGAGTTCCTGCGAAACCGCAACCTGCATCGCTGGGGAGGCTGAACCGATGAGCCCGCAATCATCACCCTCCACGGAAAACCATCCGGCATCCGGCGCGGCACCGCAGCCGTCCGACACACCGGAACGGCAGCCTGCCCGCAGCAAGGACACGCCCGCGCAGCCTCCTCTTCGGGTCCTGTACCTGGTCTCGCTGTTCCCCTGCTGGTCCGAGACCTTCATCGTGCGCGAGATCCATGCGCTGGCACGTCAGGGCGTTGACATCCGCATCGTGTCGCTCAAGCCGCACAGCGAGCCGATGGTGCAGCCCGATGCGCAAGTGCTGCTGGACCGGGTGATCTACCCGCCCAGCAGCCTGGCCGGCAGCCTGCGCGCCGCGCTGCCCCAGGTGCTGAAGCATCCGGTAAAGAGCGTGGCCGAGCTGTGGCCACTGGTTCGCAGTCTCTGGCGCCGACCCGCCGAACTGGCCAAATCGGTCATCAGCTGGTGGCGCACGCTGGCCGTCATGACCGAGGTGCAGCGCTTTGCCCCGCAGCACCTGCACGCGCACTGGGCCACCTACCCCAGCACGGCCGCCCGCATCCTGGCCGGACGCATCGGCTGCCCCTGGAGCTTCACCGGTCATGCGCACGACATCTTCGTGCATGACCAGGACCTGTCCGGCAAGCTGGCACAGGCGGATTTCAGCGTCACCATTTCCGAATACAACCGCCGCCAGCTCTCGGCCCGTCTGCCGAGCAAACTGCACAACCGGCTGGCCGTCATCCACTGCGGCGTGCTGCCTGCCGACCTGCCTTTCACGGCAGACGGCCGCGAACCGGCCTACATCGTCGGCGTGGGACGGCTGGATCCGATCAAGGGCTTCATCCACCTGGTGAAGGCCTGCGCGCTGCTTCAGGAGCGTGGCATCGATTTCCGATGCGACATCATCGGCGACGGCCCCCTGCGCGACGAGCTGCAGCAGGCCATCAATCAGGCCGGGCTGTCGGAGCGCGTGCAGCTGACCGGCGCCCTGCCCCAGCAGGATGTTCGCCAGAAAATCAATCGTGCCACGATGTTCGTGCTGCCCTCGGTGTTGCTGGCCGACGGCAACGCCGATGGCATTCCGGTAGCGCTGATGGAAGCCATGGCCTGCGGGGCAACGGCCATCTCCACACGGGTTTCGGGCATTCCCGAACTGATCCACCATGAAGAGAACGGCCTGCTGGTGACGCCCGGCCAGGTCACAGAGCTGGCCGATACCATGGCCAAACTGCTGGCCGATGCACCACTGCGCACCCGCCTGGCACAAGCCGCCCGAAACACCATCATCCACGACTTCGACGCCGACATCGAGGCAGCCAAGCTGCTGGGCCGCATCCAGGCCGTTCAGCCCGACACCGGCCGCTGGCAGGGTGGCACCCCGGCATCACGCCCCCTGCGCGTGATGCTGATGACCGACGAGATGGAAGTGGGCGGCAGCCAGCGGCAGATCGTGCAGCTGGCGCTGGGCCTGAAGGAACGCGGCATCGAATGCGTGGTGCTGTATTTCATCAAGCCGTCGTTCCTGGTTGATCGGCTTCATGCAGCTGGCATCCAGACCCTGCGCGTGGACAAGCGTCGGCGCGTGGACCCCGGGTTCGTCTGGAAGCTGCGGCAGACCATCCGGCAGTGGGCGCCGGACGTGCTGCATTGCTATTCGTTCACGGCCGAACTGTGGGGCGCCATTGCCACCCGACTGCTGCCGGCTGCTGAACGCCCCACGCTCATCACCTCGGTGCGCGGCACCTACGAGTGGTACAGCGCCAATCAATGGCGGATGAAGCACTGGGCCAGCCAGCGCTCGCAGGGCATCATCTCCAATTCCCGCGAAGGGGCCGAATACGCAGCGCGCCAGATGGGGCTGCCGATGTCGCGCTTTTCCATCGTCCACAATGGCGTGGAAGTGCCTGAGCCCGCTGCCGACGCCGTGGCCGCCCTTCGGAAGGAATACACGGCAGCTGCCCCGAACGGGCAGGCAGCCGCCCCCTTCGAGACGCTGCTGCTCTTCGTGGGCCGCCTGGTGGAGCACAAGAACCTGCCGCGGCTGCTGGATGCCTTTGCCCGCGTGGCCGCGGAACGGCCGCATGTTCGGCTGCTGCTGGTGGGTGGCGGTCCTCTGCACGACATGCTGGCAGCACGCATCCGCGAACTGAAACTGGATGGCCGTGCCCTGCTGCTGGGCGAACGCTCGGACGTGGCTGCCCTGATGAAGGCCGCCGACCTGCTGGTCGCCCCGTCGCTGCGTGAGGGCATGTCCAACGTGATCCTGGAAGCCATGGCGCTGGGCCTGCCGGTCCTGGCCACCCGGGTCGGTGGCACGCCGGAAGTCATCGAGGACGGCCGGCACGGGGTGCTGGTCGATCCCACCGACACCCAGGCCCTGGCCGATGCCATGCTGCAACTGATCGACGATCCCGTCCGGCGTCAGGCCATTGGCCAGGCCGGTCGGCAGAAGGTTCTTGAACAATACAGTCCCCCCGCCATGGTCAGCGCCATGCTCAAGGAGTATTCGCGTGTCAGTCAACGGTAATTTCCTGCTGGTCATCCAGCCCCCGGCCGACAATCAGCAGTCGGATCATCCGATACCTGCCTTGCCTACCGTCACCGCTGGCTGGCCTGGTCCCGAGAACTCGCGTGCGGCTCACCGCCTGCAGAGCACGATGCCCGACGGCCATCGCTTCGACCTGCAGTGGCAGGGTGCCGGGTGGCAGTACATCGGCAACGAGCAGGTCGGGGCCATGGGCATGTCCAACGGACCGCATGGCGATGACCTGAGTGCGGTGCTGCACGCCTGGATGCAGGACCGCAAGGCCCCGGTGGAACGCTGCCTGGGCCGCTTCGTGCTGGTGTGCTGGGATGTGCCCCGGGGCCTGGTGACCATCGTCACCGATGCCTTCAAGACCTGGCCGGTCTGCTATGCCCATGAGCAGAACCGCCTGGCCTGCGCCAGCGACATGCGACTGCTGGTGGCCACCCGACTCTTCGACAACAAACTGTCCGACGAGGCGCTCTACCACTATCTGAACTTCTACTACGTGCCGGCGCACAGTGCCATCTACCGGGCCGTGCGCAAGCTCTCGGGCGGTCAGCGACTGCACTGGGAAAGCGGCCGCATGCAGCAGGACAACTGGTGGCAGTTGCGTTACCCCGAGGACCACGATCCGGGGCGCGAGCTGGCGGCCATCGAGCTGCGTGAACGGATCATCGAGACAGTGCGCAGCTACCGTCCGGGCGACGAGCAGCACTGGGGCGCGTTCCTCAGCGGCGGTACCGACAGCTCCAGCATCTGCGGCATCCTGGCCGCGGCGGCAGCGCCGAAAAAGGTGTCGAGCTTCTCCATCGGCTTCACCGAGGAAGGCTACGACGAGCTGGGCTTTGCCAACATCGCCAGCAAGGCGTTCGGGCTGGATTCCCACCAGCGTCGGGTCAGCGAACAGGAGGCGGCCGAAGCACTGCCAATGCTCATCCGTGCCTTCGACGAGCCCTTCGGCAACGCCTCGGCCATTCCCACCTACTACTGCGCCCGCATGGCGGCCGATGCCGGCAAGGACCTGCTGGTGGCCGGCGACGGCGGCGACGAGATCTTCGGCGGCAACGAGCGCTACCTGAAGGACCGCATCTTCAGCCTGTACTACGGGCTGCCTTCACCGCTGCGCGGCCTGGGCAAGCTGCTGGCCAACAGCCTGAAGAACACCGATCAGCGCTGGGCCAACCGCATCCGCAACTTCATCGAGCGCGGCAGCATCCCCAACCCGGACCGCTTCTACACCGATGATTCGTTCGCCTCGGACCACTACGAGGAGCTGCTGACGGCCGACTTCCGGTCCAAGGTGGCACGCGATGCGTCGCTGGAGCTGCAGCGCGCCGTCTGGCGGTCGCTGACCGCGCCCAGCGAGCTGCACCGGCTGATGCACCTGGACCTGACGATGGCGATTGCCGACAACGACATCATCAAGGTGACGGGCGCCTGCCGCAGCGCCGGCGTGTCGGTGCGCTTCCCGTACCTGGACCGTCATCTTGTCGAATACACGGCACATTTACCAGCTCATTACAAACTGCACGGAACGCAAAAACGCGCGCTCTTCAAACAGGCGATGATGTCGGTCTTGCCGGAAGAGATCCGCCGCAAGAAGAAACAGGGCTTTGGACTGCCTGTCAGTCTGTGGATGCGTGGCAACGGGCAGTTCCGGCAACTGCTCAACGACACGCTCGAATCCCCGAACGCACGGCTGCACGACTTTGTCCGCATGGACACGGTGCGCGGCCTGCTGGAGCGCCACCAGCGTGGCGCGTGGGATCACGCCAGCGAGCTGTACCAGCTGCTGGTCCTCGAACTCTGGCTGCAGCGCCATGCCCATGACACGCAAAGCTGAACCCACCAGGCGGGTCTTCATGGTCCTGGACAGCGTCTATCCGTCCCCGGGCGGGGGCGGCGCCGAATCGCAGGTCGGCACGCTGACGGGCTGGCTGGCCGAACAGGGCGTGCCCAGCACCATCGTGGTGCCGATGGTGCCCTGGGGGCCCCAGGTCGCCCATGAACAGCAGGGTCTGGTGGAGATCATCCGGCTGCGCTACCCGCGCCTGCCCCTGCTGGGCGGCCTGGTGCTGCAGGCCCGGCTGATGATGCTTCTGCGCCGTCGCCGTCGAGAAATCAAGGCCATCCACTGCCACATTGCCCAGAACATGGCTGTTGCCAGCGCCATCATCAACCAGCGACTCCGCAAGCCGCTGCTCGTCAAGCTCACCGGCATGACCGAGCTGCATGGCGGCATCCTGGATCCGAACCCGTCGCTGTCGATGCGCATCAAGCGCACCATTCTCAAGCGGACGATGATCCAGGCCATCAGCCACACGCTGGGCAACCGGCTGCTGGACGTGGGCTTCTCGCCCGCCCAAGTCTACCGCATTCCCAACGCCGTCGACCTCGACCGCTTCGATCCCCAGCAGCCCCACATGCAGGCGCTGCGCGCCCAGGGTCGCCCCGACTGCGACCTCGTGGTGCTGTACGTGGGCCGGCTGGAAGCGGTGAAGGGCCTGGACGTGCTGATGGACGCCTGGATGGCCGCCTTCACGCCCGAACAGAATGTCCGGTTGCTGCTGGTGGGCAGCGGTTCGCTTGAAGAAACGCTGAAGCAGAAAGTAAGCACTCACGGACGTGAGGGGCAGATCCGCTTCCTGGGTCAGAGCGACGACGTAGCCGAGCAGCTGGCCTGTGCCGACCTGGGCGTGCTCACTTCCTATACCGAGGGGCTGTCCAACACGCTGCTGGAATCGATGGCGTCGGGCCTGCCGATGATCGGCTCCCGGGTCAGCGGCAACGAGGACTTCATCCAGCCCAATGTCACCGGGTGGCTGTTCCCGGCCGGCGACCGGGAAGCGCTTGCCCGTTGCCTGCGCCAGGCCTACCGTCTGGGCCGCCCCGGGCTGGCCAAGATGGGTCGTGCCGCCCGGGCCTTCGTGCAGGCCAACGCCTCCATTCCCACGGTGGGCAACCAGCTGCGCACCATCTACGAAGGCGACGCTTGGACGCTCACCGCCCTGAGCGAGCTTGAGCCGCATTCCTTTCCTCACGACTCGATGCACTGAACCATGTGTGGCATAGCCGGACTGATCTCCCTTGATGGCCGGGCCCTGCCCGGTCCGCAGACGCTGGACGCGATGTGCAGGACCATCGTGCATCGCGGCCCCGATGACCAGGGCACCTTCCACACCGACTGGGCCGCCATCGGCATGCGCCGGCTGTCCATCATCGACGTGGCGGGCGGCCATCAGCCGGTCACCAGTGCCGGCGGCCGCATCCAGCTGGTCTTCAACGGCGAGATCTACAACTTCCGCGAGCTGCGCCAGACGCTGGAAGCACGCGGCTACGTGTTCCAGAGCCACTCCGACTCCGAGTGCATCGCCCACGCCTACGCCGAGTACGGCACCGACTGCTTTGCAATGCTGCGCGGCATGTTCGCCATCGCCATCGTCGACCAGGACAGGCGGCGGCTGGTACTGGCACGTGACCGCATCGGCAAGAAGCCGCTCTACCTGGGCGAGCTGTCGCCGGGCGTCCTGGGCTTCGGCTCCGAGCTGAAGACGTTGCTGGCCGTGCCCGGCTGGCAGCCGCGCATTTCCATGGATGCGGTGCAGGACTTCTTCAGTCTGGGCTACATCCCGGCGCCCGACACCATCTTCGAGGGCATCGGCAAGCTGCCGCCCGGCCACTGGATGAGCATCGAGCCCGGCCAGGACGGGGGCGCCCCCAACATCGTCCAGACCCGCTACAGCCACGTGGACTTCCTGCCCAAGTGGACCGACGACGAGGACACGCTGCAGGAGCGGCTCTTTGCCGAGCTGGATGATGCCGTGCGCGTGCGGCTGGTCTCGGACGTGCCCTTTGGTGCCTTCCTGAGCGGTGGGCTGGATTCCAGCGTGGTCTGCGCGCTGATGACCCGCCACCTCTCCCAGCCGCTCAAGACCTTCTCCATCGGCTTTGACGAGGCCGGCTTCGACGAGCTGCCCGATGCGCGGCGCGTGGCCCAGCACCTGGGTACCGAGCACCACGAGATGGTGGTGCGCCCCGACGCGGCCAATCTGCTGGAGACGCTGGTCCATCACTTCGATGAGCCCTTTGGCGACTCGTCGGCCATTCCCACCTTCCTGGTGTCGCAGCTGGCAGCCCGCCACGTGAAGATGGTGCTCTCGGGCGATGGCGGCGACGAGCTGTTTGCCGGCTATTCACGCTATCGGCGCTATGCCACGCTGCAGCGCATCCGCCGCGCCACGCTGGGCATGGCCCCCGGACTGGCCAAACTGGGTGGCGCGCTGCTGCCCGGCGCGCGCGGCCGGCGTCTTTCGGGCATCGGGCAGCGCCTGGGCCTGCCCTGGCCCGACGACTATCTGGCGCTCGTGGCGCTGGCCAACCCGGCCGACCTGCGTCTGCTCTTTGGCGAACGTGCACACGCCGACCCGTTCGGCAGCGTCCGGCAACGGTTCGTCAGGTCCGACATCGATTCCCACGCGGAGCAGATATTGTCCGGTGACATGGACACGTACCTCGTCGACGACATCCTGGTCAAGGTGGATCGAACCACCATGGCCAACTCGCTCGAGGCCCGTGCGCCCCTGCTCGACCAGAACCTGATCGCCTTTGCCGCCCGCCTGCCCTTCGACCTGAAGCTGCGCGGCGAGCAGGGCAAGTATCTGTTCCGGAAGGTCGCCGCCCGGCTGCTGCCGGCCGAGGTGCTGACCAAACGCAAACAGGGCTTTGCCATCCCGCTGGCCACGTGGTTCCGCAACGACCTCCGGCCCATGCTGCTCGACACCATCGGCAGCCGCGCCTTCAAGGAGCGCGGCATCTTCGACCAGGCTGGCATCCAGCGTCTGGTGGACGAGCATCAGCAGGGTCTGCAGGACCGGGGCGAACTGCTGTGGATGGTGATGGTTCTGGAGACCTGGATGCGAACGCTCCCGGATCAGACCTCTCCTTCACCGATGCACTGATGCTGGATATCGGAAAGCAAATCATCAAGCAGATCGTCTCGCCCCTGGCCGACCGGGCCGGCGTGTACGACCACAAGGTGGAGAGCCTGCTGGGCTCCACCAACCGGCTGCTGGTGCTGATGTATCACCGCGTCATCGATGATCTGGCTTCCGATCCCTTCGCGCTCGGCATGTGCGTGCGCCAGAAGTATTTCGAGGAACAGCTGGCCTGGCTGGCAGCCAACACCCAGGTGCTGCCGCTGAGCGTGGCCGTGCAGCGCCTGCTCGACAACGAGCCGCTGCCGCCCCATGCCGTGGCCATCACCTTCGATGATGGCCTGCTGGACAACCTGACCTGCGCCGCCCCACTGCTGGAGAAGTACCGGCTGCCCGCCACCTTCTACATCATCACCGGCGGCCTGGAAGAAGGCACGCCCATGTGGTGGGACCAGGCCATTGCCATGCTGGCCACGACCAATGCCCAGAGCCTGGACCCGCGCGCCGTGGGCCTGCCTGAACTTCCGCACGAGCTGTCGCTGCATCGCCATGCGCGGCGGACCAGCTGCATCACCATCCTGAACGCGCTGTGGGAGCGCAACCCCACCGCCATCGCCCAGTGCCTGGAGCAGATGCGCAAGGTGCTGCGTCCCGGCACCATCCCGCCTGCCCTGCGTGCACCCCGCATGAATGTCCAGCAGGTCCAGGAGATGGCCCGGCGCGGCTTTCAGATCGGTGCACACACCAGCCGCCACATCGACCCGAAGCTCTTCAACCGCGAACAGCTGCGTGCCGACCTGCTGGCCTCGCGCCGCCAGCTGCAGGACATCTGCCAGCAGCCCGTCGACAGCTTCGCCTATCCCGGTGGCCGGTCTTCGGTCTGGATGCCTGACCTTCTCGATACACTCGGCTTTCACCACGCGGTCGACACCCGGCGTGGCATCAACCAGGCGCCGGCTGCCCGCTTTGCCATCGCACGGGTCGGCATGCCCGACACCCCGGTCGGCGACTTCAAGCGGGCGATCCGCAACCTGACCATCATCGACGCGACGCATTGAAGAAGCAGACCCAGTACCTCAACATCCTGCTGGCAGCCATGATCGTGTGGGTGCCCAACCAGCTGCACCTGCCGGCCGACCTCGGCGTGAAGGGGCTCAACAGCATCAACCTGCTGTTCCTGGCCATCATCTACTACGTCCACCAGCGCAACAAGAAGCTGCCCCCGTCCGAAGCCACACCCCTCAAGGGCGTCTTCATCGCGTACTTCTGCATGCTCGTCTGGGGCTTCCTGGCCGGCCAGCTCACCGACCGGTCGCTGATGATGGAAGACCTCACGGCCATGAAGAACTCCATCTTCTTCATGTGCCTGTACTTCGTCTTCTTCCATGGCGCACGTGACGAGACCAGCGTCCGCCACCTCTTCTACGTCGTGCTGTTCGTGGCGGCCGTGGCCGGCCTGGAAGCCATCCGCGAAGGCATCGACTACGGCTTCGGCGTCTATGGCGAGACCAAGCGCGCTGCCGGTCCCTTCGGCTCCAACTACAAGGCCTCCAACCTGGCGGCCGTCTTCTTCTCGATGTTCATGCCGGTGTTCGCCGCCGTGGCCCTCTACCAGAAGGGGCGGCCCACCGTCCGCATGGGCGCCATCGCCGGCGTCGTCATCCTGCTGCTGGGCATCTTCTGCACCTACTCGCGCCAGGCCTACCTGATCGTGGCCGCCATGCTGCTGCTGATGACCCTGAAGCGCAACGTGCTGCTGGGCATCCTCATCCTGGTGGCCGTCGTCAACTACCAGGCCTGGGTGCCGGAAGGCGTCGTCACCCGTCTGGCCATGACCGAACAGACCTCGGAAGAGACCGGCGAGGAGCAGCTCGACGAAAGTACCGAGAGCCGCTTCATCCTCTGGGCCGGCGCAGGCCGGCTGCTGATGTCGCGCCCCTGGGGCATCGGACTGAACCACTTCAAGCGCGAGATCGGCTCCGAAGAGCCCTCGCTGGCCGGTCTGGACGCCCACAACTTCCTGGTGCTGATCACCACCGAAGCCGGCCCGTTCGGCGGCATCATGACCCTGATCCTGTATGCGTCCCTGGGTACCCTCGCCTGGCGCTTCTGGAAACTGGCCCGAACACCCGACCAGCAGGCCATGGCAGCCGGCTTTGCCGGCGCCACCATCGCCGTCATGCTGGGCAACCTGTACGGCAGCCGCCTGCTGGACGGTGCCGTCACCGGCAACTACTGGATCCTGGCCGGCCTGTCGGCCCGTTACTGGCTGCTCCTGAAGAACGGCACCCGTGACGAGACCGGCGCCCTGATCGACACGACCCAGGACACGGCAGCCGCCACCGACGGCAAGGGCCCGGATGGCACGCCCCGCCCGCCCGTCCAGGGTCCCGCCACCCGACCGCGCCCGGATCGCCCCTCCCCGCGCGACGCCGACGGCCGCCTGATCCGCCCTGCGGGCTGAACCCCCCGCCCATCGGCAGCCGACCACCTTCGGTCGGCTCGTTTTTTCGTCGAAAACGTAGGTTTCTTCGACGATCATGGCCACATAAATCGCCATCTTCCTGAGCATATTCCCCCGGTCGAAAGGCAGCGCCCACCCGTCTGCCGGCGTTTCCCAGACGCAACGTCAGTCTCTAGAGTTCGTGTGACTTTTTTCAGACACCGGTGCCCACCGGCGTCCGGCCGGCAGGGACCCTGACCTGTCCCCAGCCGGTTCGCCGTGAAAGGCACCCCCACGACGAACCGCTGGATCATGACCCTTGAACGCCTGGCCCATCTGACGCCTACCCACCCGGAGGCCGCGCCGCGCCTTGCCCGCCGCACCGCCCCCTCCTTCACCACCCTCACCGCCCTGTTCCTGAGCGCCAGCCTGCTGGCCGCCTGTGGCGGCGGCGGTGGCGATGCCGAAGCCGCCTCTCAACCTGGTTCCGGCACCCCGGCCAGCGCCTTGGCCGACGCCGGCCCCCTGTCGCTGGATCAGGGGACCCCCGCCCCCTTCTCGCTGCCGGAAGACGACATCTGGTTCCTGGATGAAGCCGCCTTCAACCCCGAAGGGCAGTCCGCCACCGACGCCAAGGAAGGTGTCACCACCAAGGCCACCGCCACGCAGCCCGTCATCGTGCGTGCCCCGGCCTTCGGCCCGGCCGGCCAGACCGTGCGCGTGGGCACGCCCATCACCCGCGTGACCGGCGTCTATCGCAACGGCGTCGCGGTTGCCGGCTTCCGCAGCCGCGATGGCCGTGACATCCCCGAAGGCCGCCAGGCCAGCTACACCCCCACCACCGCCGACATCGGCAAGCGTCTGGTCTACCGCGAACGCGTGATCAACCAGCGCACCGGCGAGTACATCTTCGCCTACAGCAGCCCCGTCACCGTCGTGGCCGCCGACACCCCGTCGACGGACAACCGCGCGAGCAAGCCCGTCTCGCTGCGCGCCCCGCTGATCGCCGGTGGCAACACCCGCATCCGCGCCGGACGCCCGGTCAGCGCCATCGCCGGTGTCTACCAGAACGGCCAGATCAGCAGCCGCCAGTGGCTGCGTGACGGCCAGCCCATCGCCGGCGCCACGGCCGAGACCTACACCCCCACCCGGGCCGATGTGGGCAAGAAGCTGGGCTACGTCGAAACCGTGCGCAATCCGGCAGGCGCCAACCCGGTCCAGGTTCAGGCCGGCACCGTCTCCGTGGTGGCCGACAACTACCCGTCCATCCACGCCATGCCCCGGACCTCGGTCGCCGCCCAGACCGCCGAAGTGGGCCAGATGGTCCGTGGCACCTCGGGCGTCTACCAGTGGGGCCGGGTGCGCCAGGCCTTCTGGATGGTGGACAACACGCTGACCGCCAAGGGTGACAGCTACACCGTCACCGCTGCCGACCTGGGCAAGACGCTGGCCTACACCGAAGAGATCGAGGGTGACAGCGGCGACGTCGTCTGGCTGTCGGCCCCGGCCATCAAGGTGGTCGCCGCCAAGCCTGCCGCCTCCGCATCCAATCCGGGTGCATCGTCCCAGCCCGCGGCCCCGGCCGCCACGCCCGTCACCGGCGGCAACGGTTCTGCCGCGCCGGGCCTGAACCTGGGCAACAACAGCCAGAACACGCCCGCCACCCCGGGCGCCCGTCCGGCCAGCAACGCCAGCATTGCCGCCAACGACGTGTGCCGCGACATCCTGCTGCGCAACAACCCGCTGCAGCGCGGCCAGGAAAGCGCCCGCGTGCCGGACCGCCAGATTCCCGCCACCGGCGTGGCCGTGCAGGAACCCACCTACGGCACCTGCCAGGTTCGCCTGACCCACAACGGCCAGAAAGCCGGCGACGAGAAAAGCCATCGCAGCGACTACTCGCGCCGCCAGGCCTTCAACGCCGACAACAGCCGCATCCTGATGTACGCCTCCAACGGCTACTGGCACCTGTACGACGGCCACACCGGCAAGTACCTGAAACAGCTTCAGGGCCCGGCAGGCGATGCCGAACCGCAATGGCACCCCACCAATCCCGACGTGCTGTACTACGTGCCCAACAACGGCTGGGGCATGACCATCACCGAGCTGAACGTCGCCAGCGACCAGCGCCGCGTGGTGGGTGACCTGGGTGCACGCCTGAAGAGCTTCTGGCCCACCGCCGCCACCGCCTGGACCAAGTCCGAAGGTGCCCCCTCGGCCGACGGCCGCTACTGGTGCCTGATGGTGGACAACAACCAGTGGCAGGGCGTGGGCGTCGTCACCTGGGACATGAAGGAAGATCGGATCCTGGGCCGCATGAACCTGCCCGCCCGCCCCGACCACGTCAGCATGAGCCCCTCGGGCCAGTACTGCGTCGTCTCGTGGGCGCACAACCGGGAACTGGGCACCCGTGCCTACACCCGTGACTTCACCACCCCGCACGCCGCCTCAGCATCCCGCCAGCCCTACGTGAAGCTGCACGAGCAGTCCGAACACTCGGACCTGGCGCTGAACAAGCAGGGTGAAGACGTCTATGTGGCCATCGACTACCAGGCCGACCGGGGCGACGTCTTCATGGTGAACCTGAAGACCGGCAAGCGCACCTCGCTCTTCCCGACCTACCTGTCCGGCACCGCCACGGCCATCCACTTCTCCGGCAAGGCCTACGGCAAGCCTGGCTGGGCACTGGTCTCCACCTACGGTGAATACCATGCCAGCAACCAGGCCAGCAGCCTGCGCAACACCGCCATGCAGCAGTGGATGCACCGCAAGATCTTCGCGGTGAGCCTGGAAGAGAACCCGCAGATCCGCCCGCTGGCCCACGCCGACAGCGACTCGAAATCCAGCTGGGGCTCCGACGCCTACTGGGCCGAGCCGCAGGCCACCGTCAACAGCGACTTCACCCGCGTGCTCTTCAACTCCACGCTCAACAGCAGCCGCATCCAGGACGTGGAAACCTACATGCTGGCACTGCCGAAGGGGGCTCTCGACAAGTAAACCTGCTGTCCACATGACCTGAGCAACCGGCGAGGGCCGCCCAGCGGTCCCGCCACCCAACCCGGGCTGGTGTATAAACTACATCAGCCCGTTTTACTTAACAATCATTAAGAGATGGACACCAGGCAGAACCGCCTGAAGCCATACGACTATCGCATACTTTGCCTACGCCAGTTATTGATCGCCGCAGATAGCCTATCGCTTCGAACCGAACGTTGCCATTCATCCCAAAAATCAACAGTCCCGCTATCTGGCTTTGGATTTGGCTCATCTATTCTAATACGACTTGGCAACAAGCTAGCGTCACCGACAACAAGAGCTTCACCAGTATCAAGTGTAGGAAGAAGATCAGCAAACCCACCCAGACTATCTGGAAGAAGCCGTTTTACAACCCCCTGATCCTCGGCGTTTGTCAGCCTCATAGAAATAAAATTACTACACTGACTCAAAAGAGTCTTATTCACCTCCGACGGCCGTTGACTAATTACAACCAAACCAACCCCATACTTCCTACCCTCTTTAGCCAAGCGTTCAAATATATCCAAAGAAACACTACTTGCCGAGTCCGCAAAATTACGCTGCGGCATGTATAAATGAGCCTCATCACAGAGCAGTGCAATCGGGTGCCTAAGATCTGGCGGGGTCCATTGCTGTACCGAAAAAGCAACGCGTGCAATTAAGGAAACTACCAAGGGGAGAATATCAGATGGAACCTCAGAGAAATCAACAATCTTAACCCCCATGCCACAATTCTCATTTGCACTCCCCATAACATACCTTGAAAACTCATCAAGCCACTCTACCTTTAACAAATCCCCACCCCCATTAAACATAAACCCAAGACGGCGGTCTGAAATCTTGTTTTCCAACCTAGATATAAGACGCGAAAGCTTTCCGTGAAAATCCCCTTGCTTCTCTGATCCAGCCCTGGCACCAGGCACCATTTCGGCGTTAATATCCTTCAATCTATCCACAAGCAACGAAAGATCGAATGGAACAGGACTGTCTATAGTAAAACAATCCGCTATATCCTTGAGATCGCTTTTTTCAAGATATTTCCTCTTGGCCTCGTTAATCTCCCTTGCCATAATCATGGCCTGGTTTGGAGCGTTCTGATCGCTACGATCCACAAACATAGAGACAAGCGCCTCATATGACAGCAACCAGTAAGGGAGATAGATGACACCATCCGAAATGGTGTGCTTAGACTCAACATCAGAAACCCCTGCCACTTTAAATCGTCGAACACCGTCTCCGGCCAACGGGGTGTATTCACCATGCAAATCGAAGACAATTGCATTTACCGAGGGAAGAGAAGACATTTGCTCAATGATTTTTGCAGTGGTCCATGACTTTCCTGAACCGGTACTCCCCCCAATGAATGCATGGCGCTGGAAGAACTTGTTCCCATTTAAATAAGCGATCGCGTTCTCATCTAGAGAGTACTTCCCCAGCTTCAAAGCCCTACCGTCAGCCGACACATCTGATATGACACGCATAAACCCAGTAAGAGCATCTCCCTCCAGAGAAAAGCAACTTGCATCTATTTCTGGAACGCTTTCAAGAGTCCTACGAAATACATTTTTCTTGCCACCATCCCGATCTAGCATGGTTCCAATCAATGCTATACGACATATATTCAGTTCTGATTTTTGAATTTCGTCTTCGTCATCTAAAATATCACCCACCCCACGCTTTCTAGTCACTTGCGTAATAACACCAACCAGATGCTGACCAGCCCTACTGCTTCGCAGAACGGCAAGATGATTAACCTTTAGCCTCCTTAAATGCTCAATATTCTCGACATCAACAACAACGCTCGATGTATCAACATAGGCAACTTTACCGAGCGCATCATCATCTTTGAAATCAAATACAGACATTTCACTCACCATTACATGACAATTGACAAGTACCCTTCGAGACTCCAGATATTTTTCTCCACCTCAAGCGGCGTGTCTATCATTGAAGAATAAACAACAGACCGATCATCCACATCACCCCTTTCTATTGCAAGATAACTCATGCCCGAATTGCCAAGAATAAGCTTCTTAGTCATCTCGGATATTGACCTAGTTACTATTGTGATACAAGAACTTCGATCACGGCACTTTGATATCATTTTCGGCTGAATATGCTCGTCGTTGAACCCATACCCAATGCACAAGTATGAATTCGCATCATTTACTGCGTCATCGGCGCTGGAAATGGTAGACCGAAAAGGCTCATGATGAGTTTTTTGATATTTGGAACTTCCTGGTGTGACAATCTGCGGAATGTAGTTCTCAGGTATCTTGTCAATTCCCGATATGGAAACAGTATCTCCGGAAGAGGACTGGAACCAGTCGATAGATCCGTGGACCTTCCATATATTTACCATTTTCTGACATTTAAACTCGCCCGGACGCGCAACCCTCCTCAAATAACCATGCTTAAACCCAGTAAAGTAATTAAACCCGCCTTGATCGCAAGCGTACTCCGCCAATCGATCATAGTTTGTTGTGACTATACTGAGTCGTTTGTTACTCGTCCTAAACAAATGATCTAACAAACGAGTCAATGGAAAATCCTTCCCATTATTAACGACATCATAAAACACCCCCCGGTCCTCTTGGTTTATTAGACCCCACGTTGACCTAATAATTCTATCAGTCAAATTCTTTGAAACATCGACCTCATGAAGCGCACGCTCTAGGTCGATACCAGCCTTTAGCTTATTGCAAAACACCGACCAAACCTTGCTTTCATCATCTGACAGACCGCCAATATCCGTATTCTTTATTAGGTGCTCAGCGAGTCCGTTCATTCCAGACATTCCATGAGCTGCAGACGCGCCGCTTCCAAGAACAATAACAGGAACTTTACTGTAAAAGTCCTGGGCTTGTTTCTCAAGATCGAAGCTTTTCAAGACCCCACCTCTTTATCGCAACAGGCGTTTAAGGCACGAGTGACGCTCGACAGCGCATCAGCCCATTCAAAATTAGCAACACAAGACTATATTATGTGAAACAACAAATTTTGTCGCTATCAAGGGAATCTTGTTGTTTTTCGAGTATTGTTATTTAACAACAGGGGGTGCGCCTTTATGGCATCCATTCAGGAACATGTATCGATGATCTATAGGACCCGAAGTAAAGACTCTCTAACGAAGAGTTGTTTCTTATCCATCCTGTTCCTTTTGCATACGCATTGGGGGTAAGGAAAACCTCTCTCCTGCGACTTTCTGCACAGGCACTCGCTCCCAAGTGAGCGACCATCGGCCCGGCCTTTCCTGCAGAAACCGTCCGATGAAGAACACCGACCGGCCCACCTCGCCCGCCACCACCAACGTCCATACCGCGCTGCACACTGCCCCGGACAAACCCCCGGGTACACCCCTTCGCTCGCACCGGCGAGTTGGCGCCCACCGCGCTACACATCTGGCCATTGCCAGCCTGCTGGGCCTGGGTCTTGTCGCCTGCGGCGGGCAGGAAGCCACCAACAGCAAACCTCATGTCGGCACGATCCCCTCGGACACCGACAGCCCCAGACCAGCCGCCCCGAGCATTTCCGGCGATACGCCCGACACACCCCATACGCCCGACACGACGGCTCCAACGCCTACACCGGTCCCGCCCGGCAGCACCACCGACAAGACTGCCCCAAGCCCAGCAACGCTCTGTGTCGCAGAGCTGGCGACCATGCCGCCCCTGCTGGCCGGTACCGAACGCCACCCGCTGCCCGACAATGTCCGTCCGCCCTTCCTGAGCAGTACGCAGGATCCCGTCCATGGCAGCTGCGTCGTGCGCGTGACCGACAATGCCGCGCACCCCGAGGCGCCCGCACGGCGCAATGACTATTCCCGCCGGCAGGCCTTCAACGCCAACGACACCTACTTTCTGCTGGCCGCCAGCGACGGCCACTGGCACCTGCACGATGCCACCACCGGCCGCTTCATCCGGGTGCTGAACGACCTGAATGGCGCCACTGACCGGCTGGCGGGCGATGCCGAACCGCAATGGCACCCCACCGATCCGGACCTGCTGTACTTCCTGCCGCGCGACGGCATCGGCATGCAGATCTACCAGCTGGACCTCAGGACGAACCAGGTCAGCGTCGTGGCCGACATGGGCCCGCAGATCCAGCAGCACTGGCCCGATGCCAATGTCGCGTCCACACGCTCCGAAGGCTCCCCCTCGGCCGATGGTCGCTACTGGTGCTTCATGGCCCGCGCCATGGTCGACAACGGCAGCTGGCCCATGCGCGGTGTCTTCACCTGGGACCTGCAGGAACAGCGCATCGTCGGCACCCTGAACCAGGACGGCACACCCGACCACGTGAGCATGAGTCCCAGCGGCAAGTACTGCGTGGTCTCGCACACCACGGCTACCGGCCCGGGCACCCGTTCGTACCGACGCGACTTCCAGGCGCCCTACAGTGACAGCACGCCGGATGCCTGGCTGCAGCTGCACACCACGTCCGAACACTCCGACATCGCCCTCGACCCGCAGGGACGTGATGTCTACGTCTCGGTGGACTACCAGAGCAACGGGGGCGACGTGTTCATGCAGAACCTGGAAACCGGTCAGCGCACGCCCCTGTTCTCCACCTATCCGGGTCGCACCGAAACGGCCCTACACATTTCCGGCAAGGCCTACAACAGACCCGGCTGGGTGCTGGTCTCCACCTATGCCGAACACCCGGCTGACGACAGCAGCGTGCAGGGCCTGCACGACGAAAGGCGGCAATGGCTGCATCGCAAGATGTTCGCCGTCAGCCTGACCGAGAACCCCGACATCCGCTCCATCGCCTACATCAACAGCGATGCATTCAAGTACGAGGCTGAACCACAAGCCACCGTCAATCGGAACTTCACCCGCATGCTGTTCAATTCCACCTGGAACGGCAGCAGCATGGCTGATCAGGAAGTCTTCCTGACCGCCATCACCGCCCAGGCCCTGGATTCGCGTTGACACCCTGGGAGTCGAAATGGGGGGCAAGACCAACGAAACAGGCAGAGCCAATAAAAGGGGTGGCGCACCAGCGACACAACAATGACGGACATGCAAGGACGAACTTGACTGCAAGTTCTGCTTTTCCCATCCCCTGTAAAGCTGGCGTAACGGTTTTGAAAAAGCTGCAAAACCTGCCGCATACCCGTACACGCACAAGACCCAGCAGGAAACTCTGTCGTTTCGAAACAGAGTCCGTTACAAACACCTCTTGACGTCACGGTACGATGCGCGGATCACATGTCATGGTGAACGGATCTGTGCAAGACTGGCTCGAGATACCGTCCGGCATCATGGCACCTCCCGAACCCATGATTCCTGATTCAGAGGATCCCTGATTTCGCCGCATGAAGACTGCACGGTCCGCCCCCCTACGTCACAGCAATCCAGCCGACAGATTCTCCCTCACGCATCGTGTCCGATCGCACACGATCCCTGATTGTTCCCGAGGCCTGCCAACAGCTGCACTGTTGATGACCCTGTGCCTGACGGCCTGCGGTCTGAACGACGGATCCGATGCCAGTGGCGAGACTGCCGCCCGATCCGGGAAAGCAACCACCAAACAGCTTGTGGACCCAAGTGGGAACACCCAGACATCCGATGCCGCTTCATCTGCCATGGCAGCATCCGGACAAGGCGTAACGGAAAACGACCGTGTCGTTGCCAGAAGCGCCATTCTGCCGTCTGCTGCCGGAGATCTGGCCGGGGACAGCCAGTCCATGGCCCATGATCCCCTTTCCAGCGGCATCTCCCCGGAAACCACAGCCCAGGCGGAGGCAGCCGCCCACGACACGTCCGGCGACAATGCGCAAGCCAGCGGTGACATGTCCACTGCGGCGCCTTCAGCCGCACCAGCCATCGATACAGGCTTCAATCCTGCACCCCCCTCGTGGACCGATCTTTCGGGTACCAGCCCACTCTGCGCCTCGGTCCTGAGCGGCGCACCTCCGCTCACATCCGGCACCGACGTGGGTGCCATGCCCGCCACGCCGCGCCCTGCCACCGGTGTGGCCACCGAAGACCCCACCTGGCACAGCTGCATGGTGCGCCTCACCCGGCAGGCCGAGACGCACCCCGAACATCCGCGCTACACGCCGCATTCCGCCCAGCAGGCCTTCAACGCCGACGATAGTGCCGCATTGCTGCGCACCAACCACGGCGAATGGCACATCCTTGATCCGCGGACCGGTCAGTACCTGAGAAAGCTGGAACACATCCAGGGAAATGCCGAACCGCAGTGGGATCCCCATGATCCGCGCGTGCTGTATTACCTGAACGACGACGGTGAGGGCATGAAAATCCTTCGCCTGACCATCGATCTTTCCCCCAACGGCACCGATCGTACCGAACAGGTGGCCGACATGTCGGCCGAAGTGAAGAAGCGCTGGCCCGATGCCACCCATGTCCGCATGCGTGGTGGCACCCCGTCGGACGATGGCAGCACCTGGTGCTTCATGGCCGGCAAGCAGGAAGGCGAGACCTGGACCGGTCGGGGTCTGTTCACCTGGGACCTGAGAAACGGCCAGATCATCGGCGCACTCGGCAGCCTGCCGGGCCGGCTGGAATATGTCACCACCAGTCCCAGCGGCAGCCACTGCGTGGCCCAGTACACCTATCTCAATGGCGTGCATGCCTACAAGCGCGACTTCTCGGCCCCATACAACGCAAAGACTCCCGGTAACAGCCTGAAGGTACTGGGGCGCGCTTACCAGCAATATGGCGACGTGGCACGCAACGCCCAGGGGCAGGACATGTACGTGGGCTTCGACGTGTACAGCGACCCGCACCACCTGTTCATGACAGACCTGGCCACCGGCGAGAAGACCACGCTGCTGACCACCAGCTTCGGCCCCAACACCGATACGGGCGTGCAGGTCTCGGGGCGCGCCATGCAGCGACCCGGCTGGGTGCTGGTCTCGGGATTCGGCGAACGCAAACAGGGTGTCAACAACCTGAAGGAAGATGACCCCGACCGCAAGTGGTTCCACCGCAAGATGTTCGCCTTCAGTCTGGAGAACCCGCCCAAGGTGCTGTCCATCGCCAACCTGCACCACCCGTGGGACAGCAACCAGAACGCCACCTGGCCGCGCCCACAGGGCACGGTCAACCGCAGCTTCACCCGCATGCTGTTCAACTCCACCTGGGACAGCATGAACGTGCAGGATCTGGACACCTATCTGGTGGAGATCCTGCCCAATGCCGTCCCTCCGCTGTCCGGGGAGACACACTGACATCCCCACGCATCCGCGCCCAGGCAGTCCGGACGGACTGCCTGGGGTGACGCGCGGACGTGGCGTTACGGCGACACGGTGCTAACCTTTTCTGCGATATAACACCGCCTTTCCAGGCCCTGGTCATCGCCATGAAAATTGCGCCGTTCGCCCTTCGACATACTGCCGTTGACCCCACTCCCAGCATGCCCCGCCTTTTCTCGGCGGGTGCCTTGCTGATGACGCTGTGCCTCACCGCCTGTGGCGGCGGCGGTAGCGGATCGGCCGCCGGCCATGACCTGCTGGCCGACAACGTACAGACGTCCCAATCCGGCAACGCTGCCAGCAACGGCACGGGCACCAGCAGTGGCAACACCAGCAACAGTGCCAGCAACACCCCGGCAGACGGTGCCGGCGTGGTCAGCACGCCGCAGCCCCTGAACGGCCAAGCCCCTCTGGGCGATGGCAGCGCATCGGCAAGCTCCCCGGCACCTGCCACGAACCCCGGCAGCAAGCCCGTACAGCCGTCGGCTGGAAGCAACGGCGCCAATGCCGGCAGTGCAGGTCCGTCCAGCGATGCAAGCACGAGCGGAACGCCGGGCCAGTCCGGCAGCACGAACAACACCGGAAACGCAGGAAGCGCGGGCAACGCCAACAACGCCAGCGACTCGGGCACCCCGGGAAATGGCGGGGCCAATGCCGCCCAGCCCCCCGTGAACCACGAACCGCCCGCCGTCAAACCCGACAATGGCGAGGCCGGCAGTGGAACGACGGGTGGCGCAACCGTCACGCCGGGAACCGGCGGAGACGTCGTGAAGCCCCCGGTTCAGCCTGTTCCTCAACCGAGCCCAGCCGATTCGCTGGCCAATGGCAATGCAGGAACAGACACGAACACGGGTTCCGGCAACAATGCAACGCCACCGAACCAACAGGGCACCGCTCCGGTCATTCCGTACACGCCTCCTTCCTCTGTCGGAAGTCAGGAAACCAGCCCGCTTTGCGCCCCCATTCTGGCCAAAGCCCAACCGCTGACGGCCGGAACCGCCGTGGGAGCCATGCCCGCCACACCGCGACCCGCGACCGGCGTGGCCACCGAAGATCCCACCTGGCACAGCTGCGTGGTTCGACTGACGAAGCATGCCGAGACGCAACCGGCGCATCCGGTCTTCACCCCGCATTCTGCCCAGCAGGCCTTCAACGCCGACGACAGCGCCGTGCTGCTGCGCACCGACCATGGCGAATGGCACATCTTCGACCCGAAGACCGGCAAGGCCATCCGGAAACTCGGCGAGATTGCCGGTGATGCCGAGCCGCAATGGGACCCGAAGAATCCGAACGTTCTGTATTACCTGAACGTCGATGGCAAGGACATGAAGATCTTCCGCCTGACCGTCGATCTGTCACCGAACGGCACGGACAAGTCCGAGCTTCTGGCCGACATGGGCGCACAGCTCCATCAGCACTGGCCGACGGCCACCCATGCCCGCACCCGCGGCGGCACGCCGTCGGATGACGGCCGCACCTGGTGCTTCATAGCCGAACGAAATGAGGGCAGCAACTGGAACACCCTCGGTCTGTTCACCTGGGATCTTCAGACCGGAAAGATCATCGGCACGCAAAGTCTGCCGCCCAGTGCACCGGAATACATCACCACCAGCCCCAGCGGCAGCCACTGCGTGGTGCAGTTCCCGCATCCCAACGGGGTCTTCGCATACAAGCGTGACTTCTCGGCCCCATACAGTGCACAGGTTTCCGGCAACAGCCTGCAACTTCTCAAGCAGCCCTACATGAAGTACGGCGACGTGGCCCGCAACGCTCAGGGGCAGGACATGTATGTGGGCTTCGACGTGTTCAGCAAGCCGCACCACCTGTTCATGACGAACCTGACCACCGGCGAGAAGACCACGCTGCTGACGACCAGCTTCGGCGAGAACACCGACACCGGCCTTCAGGTTTCGGGACGTGCCCTGCAACGGCCCGGCTGGGTGCTGGTCTCGGGATTTGGTGAACGCAAGGACGGCGTCAACAACCTGGCGGCCAATGACCCCGACCGCAAGTGGTTCCACCGCAAGATGTTCGCTCTCAGCCTGGAGAACCCGCCCAAGGTGCTGTCCATTGCCAACCTGCACCATCTGTGGGACGGCAGCAAGAACGACTGGCCGCGTCCGAACGGCACCGTCAACCGCAGCTTCACCCGCATGCTGTTCAACTCCGACTGGGACAGCCTGAACCCGCGTGATCTCGACACCTATCTGGTGGAGATCCGCTCGGACGCGGTGCCTGCGCTGCACACGCCGAAGCCCTGACTCAGGCGCGGCCGCGCAGGCGGTAATACCAGACGCCAATCAGCTCGTGCAGCATGGCACGCGCATTCCAGGGCGCGCCATTGTTGGGAAACCAGGCAGCCCAGGAGGGCGATGCCAGCTGCCGATAATCACTGCGCACCGGGATCGGATCCAGTCCGGCCTGGTGCGCCACCGCCAGTGAACGTTGCATGTGCAGCGCGCTGGTCACCAGAATCACGGCCTGACGACTGTCGTCCTGGCCACCCTCTTCACGGATGAGCCTGGCCGCCCCGGAAATGTCCTGGAACGTCGTCCAGCTGCTGCGCACCGTGCGGATGGCCTCGGGCGGAACCCCCAGTCCAATCGCCAGACGTCGCATGTCGGCGGCCAGCGAATACTCCGGCTGCTCACCCAGCCCGCCCATCAGCACCAGCAGCCCACCCGTGCGCCGCCAGGTCTCGATGCCGGCACGCAGCCGCATGTAGCCGCCCTGATCCAGCCGCGCCTGCGGCCCATTGGGGGCAGCAGCCCCACTGGAAGGCACGATCACGCCACGCACACGCGGTGGCTTCACCGGGGCAGCCCCCGTTGTGGGCACACCGGCCCCATGCCCGTTCAGACCCGCTTTCATCAGGCCAGCGCCCGCAGCCTGCCATGACGGATCCACCTGCCCGCCCTCTGCGAGCGCTTTCCTGCCGGCCTTGCCCTCGCGCACCGTCAGAACCGCCTGCGCATTCAGGGCGTCATCCCCGGGATCCGGCGGAAAGCCCAGCGCATCCAGCTGCTCTGCCACCGTCTGCGGCGTCCCTTCCAGCGCCTTCACGCCGATATTGATGATGGCCGGCGTGGAAGTCAGCACGAAAGCCACTACCACCACCGCCGCCACGCTGCGGCGCAGACGCCGCTGCCGCGGCAGGATCCGTCGCCACAGGCTGAACACCAGCATCACCGCCACCAGCGTCACCGGCATCGGCAACAGCCACTCCGAGGCATCCCCTGCAAACAACATCGACGGCTTTCTCCCGCGCATCCCGCGCTTTCAGTCAGGGATCCTCCAAACCCCGGAGAATCCCAAAGCCGTCGAACATACCACCAACGGAAACTCCGCCGACGAAACGCCACTTTTTTCTATACGTTTTACATCCTGTCTCGTCATGCCAGCCGCTTGGCCAGCCACTGGCGCACATGGCGCGTGTAGACGCGCTGTCCATGCAGCGTCGTCATCGTGTGGTCGATATCCGGCAGGAAGACGCTCTGCACATCCCGTGCAATGGCACTGCGGTCCTCGGCCGACAAGGGCGCCGCACGCATCACGTCATCGAACTGGCTGGCATGGTTGTAGCGCTGCAGCACGCTGCCGGTGAACACCAGATAGCAGGGGCAGCCCCGCCGGGCGCGCTCGGCCAGCCCTTGGCCGAAATCCGTCACCGTCAGCACCGGCAGCCCGTAATCCACCGGGGTCTCGGGCTGGCCACCACCCGCACGCAGGCGTGCCAGACGCCCCAGCACGGCATTCTTCAATACCGGCCAGGTCAGCGTGCGCAGGCGCAGCAGATAGCGCAGCATCCGGGTGCGACGATTGCCGAAACTGTAACCATCGACCATCACCAGTCCGGCCACCCGCTCATCATCCAGCGCATACTGGTAACCATATTCGGCGCCCGAACAGATACCGATGATGACAAAGCGCGACAGACCCGTTCTCTCTGCCAGCAGATCAAGCGCTGCCCGGATGTCCCGACGCACCTGCGCCAGCATCCCGTCAGTGCCACCCGCACGGCCACTGTCACCCAGTCCCGTCAGGTCCAGCCGCAATGACGGCACGCCATCCTGCGCCAGCACCCTGCCAATCTTCACATGGATGCGGTGCGGCCCGATGCGATGAATCACCCCCGCATTCACGAACAGCACGCCGACCGATGCGGAAGGCCCCGTAGGCTGCACCAGCGTGCCCACCAGGTGCCCTTCGGCCCCCAATTGCACCAGACATTCCTGATACGCGTCCGCCCCGCGCGCGGCGGCATGGCTTGCTTCAGGCATGAAAGACCTCCTCCGACAGCCAGGGCAACAGACGTTTCAGGGCCGCATCCGGCACCAGCGGCGTGTTCAGCGCCTCTTCCGATGTCCAGTCGAAATCCACATCCACCGGCACCAGCGTGAGCGATGCCGGCCGCTTCGCCTCGGGCCAGGGCAGAGCCCCATTGGCCTGCAAGGCCGCCAGATGCGCCACCGGCACCGTCCGCCAGTCCTGGGTATCCAGCGCCCGGATATGACGCGCCAGTCGCGGCGACAGCGCAAAGCCCATGGCCTCCGACAGATCGGTCTCACTCTTTTGCCGACGCAATTGTGCATCGGGCACCGTGGGCAGGCTGAAGGCACGGCGCAACGCCGCCCGATGGTCCTCCCACAGCACATCCAGATAACCCTGCCCCTGCACCACCGGATCCCAGCCGATCAGCCGATCAGGGGGCGGCCCTTCGGTGAGCAGGGTCAACCGTGCATCGCGCCCACCGGCAAAGCGCGCCGCAGCCTGCCAGCCCACGGCAAACCCCAGACGGATGCCCAGCCAGCCGATCGCATCGACCCCGGAACGCCGACGCAGTGCCTGATGCGCCGCCAGCGCATCCAGCTGCCAGCCCTTCATCTCGCCATCCAGATCGTCGCCTGACGAATCGCCACAGCCATGGAAATCGAAGCGCAGCACATGCACGCCCAGCCTGGCCAGCCGATCAGCCAGAACCCGAAGCAGCCGATGCGCACGAACCGCCTCCTGCCCCAGCGGATTGAGGATCAACACCCCGCGGCCACGATCGGCACTCGTGGGCGGGTGATACAGCGCAGCCAGCCGGCGGCCACTGCCTGCCGGAATGTCCATGGTTTCCATCGCAAGCCCTACCCTTGCAGATTCATCAAGCAAACACCCACCGCACCATCCCAATAAAAAAGCGCCGAACCGCCTCATCCGGATGGGCCACCTTGGCCGCTCCATCCGATGATGCGAGATTCAGCGCTCCCTGGTCCCGAAAGACCGCCCTCGGGAAAGCATCGCCTGTACGACAACGCGCCCCCCGGGTTTTGCTCAGGGGCCCGACAGATACCTGTTCCGATAGCTGTCAGGCCACTGCGGCGATTCGGCCGGGCTGCACCGCCCGGCCTGCAGTCCTGCTTACAGGCGCCAGACTGCCTTGCCAGCCTTCTCGATCTCGGCCGGATCCCAGGCGCTCTTCACGTCGATGAAGACACCCTTGTCGACCAGCTTGTCGAGCAGTGCCGGCAGGCCCTGCTCCTGGTATGCCTTGTGCGAGACGGCAGCCACGATGGCGTTGGCCTTGGGCAGCTTGTCCCAATCCACCAGGTTGACACCGTACTCTTCGTGAGCCTCTTCCTTGTCGGCGATCGGATCGTGGATCACCACGTTGATGCCGTAGGCTTCCAGCTCGCGCACCACGTCGATGACCTTGGAGTTGCGCAGATCGGGCACATCCTCCTTGAAGGTCAGACCCAGCACGATCACCGTCTGGCCAGCGGTATGCAGGCCCTGACGAGCCAGCATCTTCACCGTCTGCTCGGCAATGAACTGACCCATGCCGTCGTTGATGCGGCGGCCGGCCAGGATCACCTCGGGGTGGTAGCCCACCATCTGCGCCTTGTGCGTCAGATAGTACGGATCCACGCCGATGCAGTGGCCGCCCACCAGACCCGGACGGAACGGCAGGAAGTTCCACTTGGAACCGGCGGCCTTCAGCACTTCCAGCGTGTCGATGCCCAGGCGCTCGAACACGATGGCCAGCTCGTTCATCAGCGCGATGTTCAGGTCGCGCTGGGTGTTCTCGATCACCTTGGCAGCCTCGGCCACCTTGATGCTGCTGGCACGATGCACGCCAGCCGTGATGACGGTCTCGTACAGCTTGGCCAGTTTCTCCAGCGTCTCGGGGTTGTCACCCGAAACCACCTTGACGATCGTGGGCAGGCGGTGCTGCTTGTCACCCGGGTTGATCCGCTCGGGCGAGTAGCCAACGTTGAAGTCCTTTTTCCACTTCATGCCGGAGTGCTTCTCCAGCACGGGGATGCACACTTCTTCGGTGGCGCCCGGGTAGACGGTCGACTCATAGACCACCGTCGCGCCACGCTTCATGTTGGCGCCGACGATCTCGCTGGCCGAAACCAGCGGCGTGAAATCGGGCAGGCGTGCCGAATCGATCGGCGTCGGCACGGCCACGACGATCACATCGGCCTGACCCAGCTGCTTCGGATCGTCCGTGATCTTCAGCTTCTTGGCCAGATCGAAATCACCGCGCTCGACCTCGCCGGTCACGTCGTTGTGCTGTTGCAGACGGGCAACCTTCGCTTTCGACACGTCGAAACCGATCGTATCGAAGTGTTTTCCAAACTCGATGGCCAGAGGCAGGCCAACGTATCCCAAACCAACTACTGCAACCGTTGTCATATTTTCTTCCAAACTGTGAAGTCAACGAGCGCCTTTCTTACGAAGAACCACCTGAATGGTCTCGATAAGCACCATGAAATCGAGAAACAGCGAGTGATTCTTGACGTAAAAAAGATCGTATTCCAGCTTTTCCATGGCCTCTTCTACTGAAGCGCCATAATCCATCCGCACCTGTGCCCAGCCAGTGATGCCTGGCTTCACGTAATGCCGAATATCGTAATATGGTACCTGTTGATTCAGTTTCTCGACAAAATAAGGCCTCTCCGGCCGTGGGCCTACGAAGCTCATCTCGCCGCGCAGCACGTTGATCAGCTGCGGCAATTCGTCGATGCGGGTGGCCCGGATGAAGCGCCCCACCCGCGTGATGCGATCGTCACCGATGCTGGCCCAGCGCGGCCCATCCTTCTCGGCATCCTGCACCATCGAGCGGAATTTCAGGATGTCGAATGACTGCCCCGGCGCGCAGACCCGCTCCTGCCGGAAGAATATCGGTCGCCCGGTCTCCAGCAGGATCACCACCGCCGTCACCAGCATCACCGGTGCGGCCACCAGCAGCAGCGCCGAGGCTACCGCCACGTCGAACAGGCGCTTGATGATGGCCCGCGTGGGCCCCTGAGTGAAGCCGTCGCCATAGACCAGCCAGCCGGTGCGCAGATACTGCAGGCGGATCAGCCCCAGCTCCTGCTCGTAGAAGTTCAGCAGGTCCAGCACCTGGATGCCGGCCAGCCGGCAGGCCAGCAGCTGATCCAGCGGAATGTGGCCACCGCGCCGCTCATGGGCGGCCACCACGATGTGGGTGGCCTTGTGCTGACGGGCCACCGCCAGCAGCGACTCGTCCTTCAGGTCCACCGGCACCTGGGCCACCAGGTGGGCCGCATGCTGATGCACGCTGTCGGCCAGCGTGGCCAGCACCATGTCGGCCTCATCCCCCTCGCCCATCACCAGCACCCGGCGCCCGCGTCGCTGCAGGAAGCCCAGCCGGAACGCCAGGTAGCGCACCACCAGAATGCCCACCAGCCCCAGCACCGAGGCAATGGCAAACACGCCACGCCCCACTTCCGATTCGGGGAAGACATAGAAGAGCGCCAGCTGGCCCAGCAGCGTCACCAGGTACGCCGCGAACACTTTCTGCACCACCAGCCGGAAAGGCTCGTCCTGCTGACGACTGTACAGGCCGAAGGCCGTCATCGTCAGCATCATCAGTGCGGCAAACACCAGGCCACGCAGCGTGGAGAAGACCAGGCCGTCCTCGTTCAGCAACCGGATCTGGTAGCCAAGCACCATTGCGGCCACCAGCACTAGGGCATCGATGACCGGCAGGACCGCGAAACGAACTCGGAGGTAATGGATGAAAGCGCGCATGTGCCGAAGCGTGTCAGGCAGCCCCCAGAGGGGCTGCCAGCCACGATGAAACCATCAACGGGCCAGCAGGATATCAGGCACGGTCGCCGCCGTGCTGGGAATACGCTGCTCGCCCCAAGGAGGCCGCCGGGCGGCGCCAGGTGAGATACACCGGCACCAGCATGTAGGCCACGCCCAGCGCCATCAGAGCCAGCGTCAGGAAGTAGCCCGAGGTATCCAGCTTGCACAGGCCGATGCCTGCCAGACCCAGCACCGCCTGGATGGACAGCAGCGCAGCCGGCGAATAGTGGGCATTGCAGACCGCCTGCACCAGATGGCGCAGACCGGCCGAACCCGGCTGTTGCAGCCAGCGCTGTGCGGCCATCCGGCCTGCCAGACGCCCCACCGACTCACGAACGAACTCGAAGACCGGCACGGCCACCAGCCACAGCAGCGCCGTGGTGCCACCGCGGACCTCGGCCGTGATGGAACCCAGCCGCAGCGCACCCCAGGAGATCATGAAACCCAGCGCCAGCAGCCCGCCCGTGCCCAGGGCGACGCCGGGCCGGGCGCGCCACGGCATGCTGGACAGGTAAACCAGGCAGCCCAGCAATGCACCGATCACGGGCAGCGCCACGATGGCGAACTCGGCGTACAGCGAGTAGCGCGAGCCGCCGTCGGCATTGGCCGCACCAAAGAACATCAAGAGCAGGAGCTGCACCAGCACCATGCCGGCCGGCAGCGACGGCGTGGCCGAAGGCAGACGGTCCAGGGCCGCCGTGGCAATGGGAAGCAGCAGACTGACAGCCGCCAGCATCATGAAGCCCACCGACCAGGTGACCCGGTCGTGCTCCAGATACGCGAACAGGAAGACGCCGGCCACCAGTGTGCCCGCCACCTCGAAGATGCGCCGGACCGTGGCACCGCCGGAACCGGCCAGTCGTGCATCCAGCGCCAGCCCGGCCAGCACCAGGGCAGCCGCACCGAAGATCAGCCCCCGGTCGGATGCCGGCCAGGGGTCGGAATAGAAGGCAGCCACCACCACGCCCACGGCCATGGCCACCGCACCGGCCGAACGCACCGTGGGCCGGTCGCGAAGCATGTCGCGCAGCAGCGGCACGGCGCCCGCAGCCGCAACGAAGGCAATCAGCAAGGAGGCGAAAGCAGAAGTTGGCATGGCTCGGATGACCCTGACAAGACACTGACCGTCAGCTTATCGCACCGGCCGAAAAAGACGTGAGAAGTATGACCGGGAGGCTGTCAGATGGCCGCAACGATTTGAAACTTTTCGAGCAATTTAGAATAGCTGTAGGGGCATTGATGACCCTTTTGCCTCACCTCGCTTATCTTTGTACAGCCATGTTCCCGCCGGCCCCTGCGCGCGCACGCGCGCACGCGCGCCGCAGGCACCCTTTCCGCAAAACCCAGAATAAATTCCAGAATCCCCATGGACGTTTCCTCCCTGATCGCCGGGCGCAAGGCGCGCTGGCTCGTGACCGGCGCCGCAGGCTTCATCGGCTCTCACCTGGCCGAATCGCTGGCACTGGCCGGCCAGTCAGTGATCGCCATCGACGACTTCTCGACCGGCAAGCAGGCCAACATTGATGCCATCATGGCCTCCACCCGAGCCGCAGGGCAGAACGGCCTGCAGTTCGAGGAAGGAACCATCTGCGACCGTGCCTTCTGCAACCGTGTCGTCGAGGGCGTGGACTACGTGCTGCACCAGGCCGCCCTGGGCTCCGTGCCCCGCTCGATGAAGACCCCGTTGGTCTCGTTCCAGGCCAACGTCGCCGGCTTCATGGAGATCCTCGACGCAGCCCGCCAGGCCGAGGTGAAGTCCTTCGTCTACGCCTCCTCCAGCTCGGTCTACGGCGACCATCCCGCCCTGCCCAAGGTGGAAGACGTCACCGGCAACGTGCTCTCGCCCTACGCCGCCACCAAGGCCGCCGACGAACTGTTCGCCGGCACCTACGCCCGCTGCTACGGCATGCGTGTGGCCGGCATGCGCTATTTCAACGTCTTCGGGGCCCGTCAGGACGCCAACGGCGCCTATGCTGCCGTCATCCCGCGCTGGATCGCCAAACTGCTGCGCGAGGAGGCCGTGCAGATCAACGGCGACGGCCAGACCAGCCGAGACTTCTGCTACATCGACAACGTGGTGCAGGCCAACATCCGTGCTGCCCTCACGCTGGCCGATGACGAACCCGGCACGGCCGACGTCTTCAACGTGGCCGCTTCGCGCCGCACCACGCTGCTGGAACTGGCCGAGCTGCTTCGCAAGCTCATCCAGGAAGTGAAGCCGGACCTGAAGATGCCTGACCCGGTGTTTGCCGACTTCCGCCCGGGCGACGTGCGCCACTCGCTGGCCGACATCAGCCACAGCCAGAAGCGTCTGGGCTACCAGCCCAGCCACCTGCTGGAAGACGGACTGCGCATCGCGCTGCCGTGGTTCATCGAGAACCCGGCCTGAGCGCCTTCCATCGCCACCCCTACCGTTTTCGGTAGGGATCCTCGCTCCTTGCCGGGCGCCTCATGCGCCCGGACCTCCCTCCGAGCAAGGCTGCCTCCGGCGTTTCTGCACGCCGGAACGACCATTCCCCCCCGCCATTCGTCCTTCCCCCTGCAGGGCGCCCGGCGTCGACGTGCCGACGATGAGGATCCGTCTTTCCCGGCTGTCTGCTCTTTGGGTCGATGTAAAGAAATCCATCCAAAACAGACAGAATTGACAGGTTGCCGATATTTCATGCGCAGATACAAATAAGCACTATTTGTAACAACTGGGCGACGCACAGAAACGACACAAAGGCATCTGACTGTTGTACTGAAACGACGAAAATTCAGTCACTTGGACCGCCGAAGGCGTCAGGAACACCGTTTGCCAATGATCAGCCACCGATCATCCGGCAGACGGACGGCATCCCGCGTCCATGCCGCCCGCTCTCCGATAGAGTATCGGCATGCCTGCCTCGTCCTCTCCCCTGACCGTCCTGCTGGCCACCACGCCCAGCCTGCTGCTTGCCACCGTCCTGGTGATCGCCACAGCCCTGCTGCTGCACCACGCACGACGGCAGACATCCTGCCGCCGTGCCCTGTGGGGATGCAGCGCGGCCACCGGCCTCACGGCCGCCGCCTTCCTGCTGGAAGTCCTGTCGGCATTCTTCCCGGCCGAAGCCTCCGGGAGCCTGGGCTGGACGCGAGCCGCCCTGCTGCTGGGCACCACAGCCCTACTCGCATGGCTGCTCCCCCGGGGACGCCGGCTCATGTCACTGCCGCCGCGCACCCAGCTGGAAGCGAAGAACCTGCAGCTTCAGGCCGAGATCGAGCGCATCAAGCACACCAACGAGGTCATTGCCCTGTCCGAGGCACGCTACCGTCTGCTGATGGACACGGCCGCCGAAGGCATCTGGATCCTGGACCGTGTGGGTCGCATCAGTCTGGCCAACCCCCGACTGGCCAACATGCTGGGCACCACGCCCGAGCAGATGAAAGGCCGTGCCCTGCTGGAACTGGTGCCCGAGACCGAGCGCCCCGACATCATCAACCTGCTGCAGCGCCAGAAGCGCGGCGAGGCCGTGCGCACACTGTGCCACCTGCTGCGCCCGGATGGCCGCCTGGTGGCGGTGCAGATCTCCAGCACGCCCATGAGCCAGGGTGCGGCCACCGGCAGCAGCCTGTCGGTCATCACCGACCTGAGCGACCAGATGAAGGTGCAGGACAAGCTGCGCAAGGTGGCTGCCGACCTGCAGGAGCAGGTGCATGGCCGCACCCTGGCCTACCGCGACACCGCCAACCAGCTGGCCGCCATGCTGGAGACCAGCCGCGCCCAGTCGCGGGCCTACGGCATCCTGCAGGATCTGAACGACATGCTGCAGACCTGCCCCACGCCCAACGAGGCCGCCCGGGTGGCGGGCGAGTTCGCCACGAAGCTCTTCCATGCCGACTCCGGCTCCATCTACATTGCCGAGCCGGGTCAGGCCAAATTCCGGATCCTGGGATCGTGGGGCCTGCAGGATGAAACCTCCGAGACCCTGCAGCTCAACGATTGCTGGGGCCTGCGCCAGAACCAGGCCTATCCGCACAACGAGAACCAGATCGGCATCCGCTGCCACCACCTCAGCATCGGCCCCAACCGGCACAGCTGCTGCATGCCGATGTTCGCCAACGGCCAGGCCACCGGCCTGATCTGCCTGCGCAGCGACCAGCCCTTCGTGGGCAGCGACGCCGAGACCACCGCTGCCAACCAGAAGATCCGCCGCCTCTTCGCCAGCAACGTTGCCCAGTTCCTGGCCAACCTCACGCTGCGGCAGACGCTGGAGCAGGCCTCGTTGCGCGACCCGCTCACCAACCTGTTCAACCGCCGCTACTTCAACGAACAGCTGGCCATCGAGTTCGAGCGCGCCAGCCGCGCCCGCTCGCCGCTGGCCCTGCAGACGGTCGACATCGACCACTTCAAGCGCCTCAACGACCGCTATGGCCACGAGGCCGGCGACCGCGTGCTGGTGCAGGTGTCCGAAGTGCTGGTCCAGAACGCCCGCGCCGGCGACATCGTCTGCCGCTGGGGTGGCGAGGAATTCCTGATCCTGATGCCCGGCCTCAACGGCACCTCCGCCAAGCGCCGTGCCGACGAGATCCGTCGCAAGGTCCACGAGAAGGTCGAGACCGTCGGCGGCGCCCCCGTCAGTGTCTCCATCGGCGTGGCCGCCTACCCCGAACACGCCTCCGATCCGGAAGGACTGGTCAATGTCAGCGACCGGGCCCTCTATGCCTCCAAGGGCGCAGGACGCAACCGCGTCACCGTCGCGGTTTCCGTGCTGTAACCCTGGTCGTATCGCAGTCCTGACACACCACCGCCTGCCGCCTGGCACGCGTGCCGCAGCGGCAGGGCGGCGCCTCGCTTCAACGCCCGGCAAAACCGCCTCCTGCTGTCCTGCAGAACCTTGCCGTCCCCCTGGCCACATGCCCACACAAGGACATGAATCAGGGCATGAATATTGCATTCAGCATGCAATGAACAAGAAAGGGGCCGCCTTTGCGGCATTCAGACGCCAAGGCCGTCCAAAAGAAGCAACGCTGTTACCAGTTATCTTGGTGAGGCGCCATTTTTCGGGGGCAAGCCGTTGCACATATGACGCAATATGCGTCTTTGCGTTACATTAAAGCGTGTTTTAGTGTCAGTCTTTGGCACACTAGGGCTCTGCCCACCGCCTGGGGCTCAGACCTGCCGCAGCCTCGCTGCCTTGCATGCAGGATAACCCCAGGACTTCCCCGACCCGTACCTTTCTGGATGGAGCGGCCTTGTCAGACTACCTGGCTCATCTCGCGCGTAACCTCCCCGACCTTGCCGAGCGCGGTGCCTATGGCACGCTGCTTGTTCTGGTCATGGCGGCAGGCTTCGTGCTGGCCTGGCTCATCCAGGCCAGCCGGCGCCAGCGTGTCGTGCGCCAGCTCATCGAGACCCACATCCAGGAAGAGCGCGCCGAGCAGGAAGAAACCCGCTTGCTGGCTGAAGATCTGGCACAGGAGCAGGCCAGCCGGCTGGCCCAGCAGGCCCGCAGTATCGCCCACCTGAAAGCGCGGCTGGCCACCCACATCGCGCGTGAGCGGGGTGAGGCTGTCACCCCCGGCACCCGGTCCCCTGCCGCCTCCCACGCCGCTTCAGCCCCTGCCTCCCGGCCTGCCGAAGGCGCGACGGGCGTTCGCTTCCCGGCCACGCTCATTCTTGAGCAGGCCGATACCTGGACGGCTTCACAGACCCGGACGCCAACCCGAACCCTGGCGCCGACCCGGACCCGACCACAGACCCAGACCCGGCAGACCACCCTGGTTGCGAAGCAGCCCGATCCGACACCGGAAACCCGCCCCATGTCTTCGCCTGCGTCCACCACCCGACCGGTCCGCCTGCAACACACCCGCACCGGCAACGTGATCACCACGGCCGAACTGGCCCGCCGGGCCGCTGCCCGGGCCTCGGCCATCCACGCCGCGGCTGCCGAACGCGCCCGCACCGCCCCGCAACCGGCCCCAGCCCAAACACCCCACGCGGCTGCCCCCCTGACCCAGCCCGCCCATGTGCCCACCGATGCGCCCCGACCGTCGGGCAGCACCTGCGTGGACATGGCCACCCAGGCCGCCCTCGTGGCCAGCCGAGCCAGCCGGCTGCACAATGCCGCCCGGGTCAGCCAGGCCGGTTACACCCTGTACGACGCCACCCGCGCCGCCCAGAACGAGATGAGCCTGGCCATCGCCGGCTTCGAGCTGGAAGCGCTGAAGAAACGGCTGGCGCACGAATTGCGCATCAACCGGGAAAAGGCCCGCCTGATGCGTCGGTACGAACAGGACGCCGAACATTGGCACCAGGCGCACCAGCGGACCCATGAACGCTGCGTCAGCCTGGCCAGCACGGTGCGGGCCCTGGAAACCATCCTGAAACAGACCCGGCACTCCTGGGCAGCCAGCGAGAGCGAACTGGCCCGGCTGCGCGAACAGCTTCGCCAGCAACAGGCCATCAACCTGATGAACGTGCGCCCGCCTGACAGCCCGGCGGTTCCCCGGACGCCCGGCACGGGGTCGGGCAACGATCACCCGCCGCTGTCGATGCTGCTGCGGGATCGCCTGAACCAGGCGGCACGCTCGCTGGGTCGCCACAGCGGCATGATGGGCGGCGCCGGCCCCCAGTGACGCCTTCAGGACGGATCAGTCCGTCTGCCGCACCTCTTCATCCGAACGGGCAAAGAGCCAGCCCACCACGATGCCGGCGCTGACGTTGGTCCGGCGCTCCACCAGCGGCGAATCCGCAAAAGCCACCCCGCCCAGATGCGTGGCCCGCACGAAGCCGGCCACCCAGGTCTGCGGATAGCGCTTGTTCAGCGCAGCCGTCAGCTCCAGCCCGCCATAGCCGCCCTTGGCGGCATAGGCCGGACGCCCCGTGCGGGCATGTTGCGGGTCGATCTCGTAGTAGTAGCGGTGATAGGCGCGCGTGGCGAACACCGGTCCGCCCCACAGTCCGAACTGCCAGCCGGAAAAACCGCCCACGTCACTCACCCGCCAGCCCAGACTGGGACTGAACACCCAGCCCCGGTTCTGCAGCCTGCCCAGCGGCATGGCGTAGCGCAGCGGCAGCTCCAGCCGCAGCTCCTGCTTGCGGCTTGCATCGGACCACAGATGCACCTGCAGCCGGGGGCCGATCTCGAACAGCGACTTGAGCCGCGGCATGCCCGCCCGGATGCCCGTGGTGGTGCGACGTACCGGCGGCGTCAGGCCCACGCTCACATCCAGCTCAACACGGTCGGAATCCCACAGATCCGCCCGAATGCCACTGCGATCCACCCGCAGATGCGGCGAGCGATAGACGAACATCGGAAAGGGCAGCAGATACTGCCGCTGCCGGGCGGACCCCCGATAATCCGGCAGCGTGATACCCGACAGCCCAGCCCCCACCTCCCAGACCGGCAGACTGTGCCGGTGCGAGAACGAACGTGCCTGGCCAGGGGCTTCGGCATCTGCCGCCCAGCCCGGCGCAGCCAGACCGGACAGCGCCAGACACAGTGCCCATCGGAAAGCAGATGCGCGAACAATCGGGAAAGTGTGGGCTGCGCACCGGCGCCGAGGCGTCACCGCAGCACGATGCGAAAGGATCGGAGACAGGGACATGAAAGAAAAAATCATGGGCGCGGCACCGGCGGCCGTGAGCTGACCAGCACCTGTTCATCCGGTGTGCGCAACAGCACCACCAGCAGCTCGCCATGGTATTCATCGCGCGCCGACCGGAAATACACAACAGCAGAAACAGGATCCCCCGCCTTCAGCAGCTCGGGCTCATCCAGAACCGCCCGCGACAGCCGCCAGTCCAGCGTCAGCACCAGCTGCCCCGAGCGATTCAGCGGCGACAGGATCGTCAGCGTCGGACGTGCCTCCGCATCCTCCAGCGGCCGCATCCATTCCCGATCACGGGGTGGACGCCCGCCTGCACGCGGCACCCGCACCGTCAGCCGGGCGCGCGGCAGCGTGGGCTCGAGGCCCACCACCGTGCCCTGCAGGAACATCGGGTGCGCAAAATCGTATTTGCCCAGAAAACCGGGGGATGCAGACACCGACGATGTCCATCCGCCCAGCACCGCGGCACTCATGGCAGCAGGAATGAAAGCCAGGCAACGGCGTCGGCCGCGGAAAGGCGACATGGATCCCTCCTGTTCGGTTGGGAGAATAGCGGCGGCATGCCCGCTGCAAAAAAAGACCCGACGGACGGTCTGGACGCCCTTCGCCGAAGGAACGCAACTGTGTCCAGCCGCATGCCACGATCCGGATCCCTGAAATGAAGCACCGATTCCATCACGCCGGAGCGCGGAATCACCACCACGCCCGAAATGATCATGACAAGCCATGGTATCGGTGACACGCACGGCGATTATAAGTAGGCCCCTTCCGTCGCGTGATCTAACACGCTGAAACGCCCTGCCCTTGCCGACCGTCAGGGCATGGACGACAATGAACATGACACCGACCGGCGCGAAACCGCTCCGGGCCCCGCGTCCGGTGAGCCTGCACGCCCCCGTCTTCAGGCCCCGGAACGATGAAAAGCCCGAGCGGCAGCCGGTCGTTTCCTTTCCTCAACCAGGTACCCCCATGGCCGTCAAAGAACTCAAAACAGCCGACTTCGACACCACGATCAGCAACAACGACATCGTGATCCTCGACTTCTGGGCACCATGGTGTGGGCCCTGCAAGAGCTTCGCACCGGTCTTCGAAAGCGTCTCCAACGAACACCCGGACATCGTCTTCGCCAAGATCAACACCGACGAGGAAACCAGCCTGGCTGGCCACTTCGGCATCCGCTCCATCCCCACGCTGATGGTCTTCCGTGAGCGCGTCATCGTCTTCCAGCAGGCCGGTGCCCTGCCCAAGGGAGCCCTCGACGACCTGATCCGCCAGATCCGCGATCTGGACATGGAAGAGATCAAGCGCGGCGCCCAGCCCTACTCCGCCGACAATCAGCAGGGCTGATTCCCGTCGCTGCCCGCGACGGGGTCAGGCCCGCCTTCATGGACGTCGAGGATGCCAGACTCAAGCGCCACGCCCCCTGGCTGATGGCGCTCCTGACCCTCATCTGGGGCTCCAATTGGCCCGTCATCACACTGGCCGTCCGCGAAGTCTCCGCCTGGACCTTCCGCGCCCTCACCCTGCCGGTGGCTGGCCTCTTGCTTCTGCTGCTGGCCCGTCGCCGCAAACTGCCGCTGGCCATTCCGCGCCAGCACTGGCCCATGCTGCTGTGCTCCGCATGGGCTTTCCTGGCCCTCTGGAACGTGGCCACCACGCTGGCCCTCACCTACATTCCCTCCGGCCAGGCCGCCCTGCTGGGCTTCACCATGCCGCTGTGGGCCGCACTCTGGTCATGGCTGCTGTTCGGCCACACACTGGACGGCCGCCAGTGGCTGGCACTGCTGCTGGGCACGGCGGGCGTCATCGTGCTGATGATTCCGGCCTTTGCCAGCTACGCCCATGCCCCGTTGGGCCTTGTCTACGGACTGGCTTCGGGGGCCGGCTGGGCCCTCAGCACCGTGCTGCTCAAGCACCGCCCCATTCCCGTGCCCACCACCGTGCTCACCGGCTGGCAGCTGCTGCTGGCCTCGGTGCCCGTCATCATCGGCGCGTGGCTGCTGGGCGACCACCAGTGGTTCATGCCCTCGGCCTCCTCGCTGGCCGCCTTCACCTACATCACACTGGTGCCCATGCTGTTCGGCAACCTGCTGTGGTTCTCGCTCATCCAGTGGCTGCCGCCGCAGCTGGTCTCGCTCTCGCCCATCATGATTCCCATGGTGGCCATGGTCTCGGGCGCCATCGTCCTGAACGAACCGCTGGGCTGGCAGCAATGGCTGGCCATGCTGCTGTCGGCCTCGGGACTGGGGCTGATGCTGTTCAGGCGTTCAGACCGATCATGATGCCGCCTGCCACCACCAGCGCAAGCCCCGTCAATACGTGGCGCATTTCCTTGCGGGTCTTCTTCTCGCCCAGAATGTAGATGCTGCCCAGCGTGGCCAGCACCACGTTCATCTGCGACAGCGTGAAACCCGTGGCAATGCCATTGCGATAGGCCGAAAGCAGATAGGCCAGCGCCGCCGCCGCAAAGATGAAACCGCCCAGCAGGTTCTGCACCGTCTTCCGGTTGAAGGGCTTGCTGCCCCGGAAGAACAGCGGCATCACCAGCGACATGGCCACCATGCCCACCGCCTGCGGCAGGAAGGCATCCTGCCCGTCAACATGCCCGGCTCGCGGAAAGTACGAATACCCCACGTAGCCCACCGTCGAGATCAGCAGCGTGATCACGCCCGCGCGCATGTCCACGCCTTCGTGCCCCTCACCCTCCTGGTGCGTGGTGAGATAGATGCCCAGCACGATCAGCGCAATGGCACAGAAGCCCAGCACCTTGTCTGCCAGCGTCGGCCACTCGCCAAACACCAGAACCCCGACCAGCGAGGTGGACACAAGCTGCATGCCGGTCGAAATGGGCATGGCATTGGACACCCCGATCTGGCCGAACGAACGGTACTGATTCATCTGCCCGAAGGCCCAGCAGGCCCCGGACGCAAAGCTGTACCAGAACACCGGGCCACTCAGCGTGGGGGGCATGATCATCGCCACCACGATCGACACCAGCAGCGTACCGACCGTCGTACCGATGATCTGCTGCACCGGCGTGCCGCCCACACGCGACACCACCAGCGGCAGAATGCCCCAGAAGAATGCCGGGGCCAGTGCAATCAGGATGTTCAGACCCGTGCCGCCTTCAGCCATCATTCACTCCATGCTCAGCCGTCGATCATGCAGCAAGGATAGTGCGTCAGACCCGCCTTTTCAGGCATACCACCGGCGGCTTGTCATATGCTCGCCTTGGAGCGCAGACAGAGACCTACAATGCAGGCCGCGGCCAGGTTCCGCGCCATGAAAGCCTTTGGCGCCGTTGTGGCGCCGACGGACACGGTTCTGGCGCAGTTCTGGCGCGGTAATGACGCAGTTGTGGCGCAGTTCTCCAGACCGCGCCACAACTGCGCAGCCCTCTCACGCCGACTGAAACACCAACCCCGCGTGCTCGCGCATGGCGTGGAAGCGGATCTTCTTCCAGTCTCTACCTCCATCGGTCACCAAACACCATCCTTCAGCAATATCGTTAATCAATGTGTCTTACCAATGAATGGCGGCCAGGCATGCTTGTACCGCATTGATAAACTCATGCCTTTCCGTATAGAGTCGTTCTCAACACGGCCCCTTTCGGTCGTCCCAGATCACCGGGATGGCTGCTAAGGGGTTTTTTCTTACCCATCACCATTTCCGCAACTTCTTGGGCCCAACTTTCAACCGCAACACCCCACCCCCCGCTCATCAGGTCACCAAGACCACATCTTCAACCATACCGTGGCAAAGGCCTCACGCCCCCTTGACTTTCGGCTAGGTTCGCCTAGAATTCTCCTCAACGACACCCCCCAGGCCTCTCCTGCAGCTCGCTGCAGTGACGCTCAATACCGCGGGGGTTACTTTTTTGTAGCGTAGGAAATATGCGCTGCCGCTATAACAAGCAACCTCTCTCGATCGACGAGCAGATCAAGAGACTTCAAGATCGCGGCATGCGTATCGATGACGCTGCCCGGGCAAAGCGCTACCTGACCAATATAGGCTACTACCGCCTCAGCGCCTACTGGCTACCTTTCGAACCCTGCTGCCAAACCGGCCAGTCCCGCCTGCATCAGTTTCAGCCGGGAACGACGTTCGATCAGGTTCTCTCCCTGTACATCTTTGACCGTAAGCTGCGACTGCTGGTCATGGAGGCCATCGAGCGCATCGAAATCTCGGTGCGGACACACTGGGCCCATGCACTCGCCATGCGCCACGGGTCTCATGCCCATCTTCAAGCCAGCCTGTTCAACAGCCCATTCGATCATGCCAGCGACATCGCGCGCATGGCCAGGGAATTGAAAGGCAGTCGAGAGACCTTCATAAAACATTACCTGGACCACTATGACGATCCTTTCCTACCGCCCATCTGGGCGGTGGTGGAGACATTGAGCTTTGGCTCACTATCAAGATGGTTTGAGGCCACCAAGGACAATTCGGCCAAGAGAGCCGTATCTCAAGACCTTGGCATGCCCAGCGTCGATATCACCCAAAAGGTTCTACACGCACTGACCCCCGTCAGAAACATCTGCGCACACCATGGACGCCTATGGAACCGCCAGCTCACGCTGTCACTACCCATCATCAAGCGCCTTGGTCAACAGATGGTCACTGAGCTCATCACGAAAGAAGACGGATCGCAACAGAAGCAGGCAGCCAAACAGATCTACAACTACCTGCTGGTCATGGCACACATGATGCGCCACGTCAGCCCGAAGAGTAGTTGGCGCCATCGGTTGAAGAAACATATTCAGACAGGCCCCCGGCACCATCATGAAGCTCACCGGCCTCACCAAGAAACCATGGGCTTTCCCAAAGGCTGGGGAAATATGGAGACTTGGCGCTGATGACCCGCTTCCCGATAGCAGCTGCTACCTGAACTGTAACCACCGGATTTTTATGCCCCCTGGGCAAGCCTTCATTCCAGGCCGGCCCAGCCCTCCTCAATGGCATTGTTCATCTCATCCAGTGTAGCGATCTGGTCTATCTGGCCGGCCAGAAGCCCGATGAAGCCCTCAATGCTGCCTGCCTGAGGTGGGCCTGATCTTGAGGCTTACCATCAGGCAGTATCTCGATACCTTCCCTCACGCCGACTGAAACACCAGCCCCGCGTGCTCGCGCATGGCGTGGAAGCGGATCTTCTTCCAGCGCTCCTCGGCCACCGTCAGGTCGCTGCGGTAGGTCACCATGAAGGTGGGGGCCTCGACCGTGTCCCACGCAATGCGGGCCGCGTTGGCCTCGATGAACTTCTTCAGCTCGTTCGGATCCTCGGAGGTGACCCAGCGGGCCATCTGGTAGCGGGCCGGCAGAAAGCGCGTCTCCACGCCATATTCGGTCTTCAGCCGATGGGCCACCACCTCGAACTGCAGCTGGCCGATGGCGCCCAGCAGCAGCGATCCACCCAGATGCGGCCGAAAGACCTGGATGGCACCTTCCTCGCCCAGCTGGGTGAGGCCGGTGCGCAGCTGCTTGCTCTTCATCGGGTCAGCCAGCTCGACGATCTGGAAGAGCTCGGGTGCAAAGAAAGGCAGCCCGGTGAACTGCAGCTCCTCGCCTTCGGTCAGCGTGTCACCCAGCTGCAGCACACCGTGGTTGGGCAGACCGATGATGTCACCCGGCCAGGCGTCTTCGACCAACTCACGGCGCTGTGACAGGAAGGACATCACGTTGGTGGTGCGGAACTCCTTGCCACTGCGCACCACCTTCAGCTTCATGCCGCGCTCGAAGCGACCGGACGAGATGCGCAGGAAGGCGATGCGGTCGCGGTGGGCCGGATCCATGTTGGCCTGGATCTTGAACACCACGCCCGAGAACTTCTCTTCCGACGGATCGACCGTGCGCTGCAGGGCCGGCCGGGCCCCCGGCGGTGGCGCCAGATCCACCAAGGCGTCCAGCACCTCACGCACGCCGAAGTTGTTGATGGCCGAACCGAAGAACACCGGCGTCTGCTTGCCGGCCAGGAAGGCGTCACGGTCGAAGGGCTCGGAGGCACCACTGACCAGCTCGATCTCGCCCTGGGCCTGCTCGTAGTACATGCCGAAGCGCTTGCGGGCCTCGTCATTGTCCAGGCCGGCCAGAATCTCGTCGTCCTCGGCGCCGGCACGGTCCTGCCCGGCGCGGAAGACGCGCATCTGCTCCTTCTTCAGGTCGATGACGCCGCCGAAGTTCTTGCCCATGCCCACCGGCCAGGTGAAGGGCGCCGTGGGCATGCCCAGCGTGCTCTCGATCTCGTCGAGGATCTCCAGCGGCTCGCGCACCTCGCGGTCCATCTTGTTGATGAAGGTGATGATGGGCGTATTGCGTGCCCGGCACACCTCCAGCAGGCGCAGCGTCTGCGGCTCGACGCCGTTGGCAGCATCGATGACCATCAGGGCGGCATCCACGGCCGTCAGCACCCGATAGGTGTCTTCCGAGAAGTCCTTGTGGCCCGGGGTGTCCAGCAGGTTGATGACGCAGTCGCGGTACTCCATCTGCATCACCGAGCTGGCCACCGAGATGCCGCGCTGCTTCTCGATCTCCATCCAGTCGGACGTGGCATGGCGCGACGCCTTGCGCGCCTTGACGCTGCCCGCGATCTGGATGGCACCTGCGTAGAGCAGCAGCTTCTCGGTCAGGGTGGTCTTGCCCGCGTCGGGGTGGGAGATGATGGCAAAGGTGCGGCGGCGGCGCACCTCGTCTTGCTGTGTGGTCATGGGGGTGGATTCTATCGGCAAACGGGGCCGTTCCCGCAGTTTCCGATGGGCCCATGGAACAGGCTCGGGACCTGCCGGGCCGGGCATCAACAACACTGGCAGACACACCAAAACCCCGAGCATTGGCATATTATGCCAATGTTGGTAGCATGCCGTCGTGTTCCGTCCAGGACTTCCCTTGCGCCCATGCCCACCCGAAACGTCGTTCTCAGCGAACATCACCACCACTTCGTGGAAGAACTGGTGCAGTCCGGCCGTTACCAGAATGCCAGTGAGGTACTGCGCGAAGGCCTGCGGCTGGTGGAACGACAGGAACAGGAACAGGCCTTGAAACTGGAGGCGCTGAAGCGCGCCGTTCAGGAAGGCATGGACGACCTGGCAGCCGGCCGCTACACGGATGTCGATGATGCAGGACTTGACGCCTTCATCGCCGACCTGGGCGATGCGGCATCCGCAAGCCTTCAAGACTCAGCAGCCAGACGGACAGGCCATTGAAGCCACAATACCGGCTGACCCGCGCAGCCCAGGCTGACATCCGCAACCTGTTGGTCTGGAGCGAGCGGCATTTCGGCCTGGCTGCCCGCCAGCGCTACCAGCTGCTGCTGAGCACCGCACTGCGCGACGTGGCCTCCGACCCTTGCCGTGCAGGCAGCCAGCCCCGACCAGAACTGGGCACCCATATCCGCTCATGGCACCTGCGCCTGAGTCGCCACCACATTCCATCGCCCACGGAAGCCGTCCACTCACCACGGCACACACTGCTGTACGTGTCAGGCACGTCGCCGCTGGTCATCCTTCGGGTGGCCCATGACGCCATGGAACCGGCTCTGATCAGGAGCAATACCGAACATCAATGACCAGACGACCCACGAGAAGATCATGAGAACCCCAGAAGACCTGCAAGGCATCACCCACCTGGGCAGCCAGAAGACCCAGTACCGATCCGACTACGCGCCGGAAGTGCTGGAAGCCTTCGACAACAAGCACCCGGACAACGACTACTTCGTGAAGTTCGTCTGTCCGGAGTTCACCAGCCTGTGCCCCATCACCGGCCAACCGGACTTCGCCACCATCGTCATCCGCTACATTCCCGGCCAGAAGATGGTGGAGAGCAAGTCGCTCAAGCTCTATCTGTTCAGCTTCCGCAACCATGGCGACTTCCATGAGGACTGCGTCAACGTCATCATGAAGGACCTGATCAAGCTGATGCAGCCCAAGTACATCGAGGTCTTCGGCGAGTTCACGCCGCGCGGCGGCATTGCCATCCATCCGTTTGCCAACCACGGCCAGCCGGGCACCCCCTTCGAGCAGCTGGCGCGCGAGCGGCTGTTTGCCTACGACCGCCCCTGAGCATGAACGACTTCTCCTTCACCTCGGCCCAGCAGCACAAGGCCCTGCGGTGGCTGGTCCTCTTTCACATTGCCGTCATCGCCTCCAGCAACTACCTGGTGCAGTTCCCGTTCACCATCACGCTGCCCAACGGTTTTGCCGTGCACTCCACCTGGGGGGCGCTGAGCTTTCCGTTCATCTTCCTGGCCACCGACCTGACGGTGCGGATCTTCGGGCAGCGGCTGGCGCGCCGGATCATCTTCCGGGTGATGTTCCCGGCCCTGCTGCTGTCCTACGTGATCTCGGTGCTGTTCCATGACGGCACCTGGACCGGCTGGGGCAGCCTGGCCGACTTCCAGCCCCTTGTCTTTCGCATTGCGCTGGCCAGCTTCGCCGCCTATGCGTTCGGGCAGGTGATGGACATCTTCGTGTTCAACCGGCTGCGGCAGATGAAGGCATGGTGGGTGGCGCCCACCGCCTCCACCTTCGCCGGCAATGCCCTGGATACGGTGCTGTTCTTCTCGATCGCGTTCCACGCCAGCTCCGACCCGTTCATGGCCGAGAACTGGCCGCACATTGCGCTGGTGGACTATCTGTTCAAGCTGGCCATCTGCACGCTGATGTTCGTGCCGGCCTATGGAGTGCTGCTGAACGTGCTGACACAGCGGCTGACGGCGCTGCGGACCGGCCCACAGGATCAGTGAACGACTGAGGCTCAGGCCGGCATCGGCGGCCTGCCGTACCGGGCACACACCCGGCCTGCAGCGGCGCGGTCGACCCGGCTCGGGTTCATGGCAAGGCCCCGGAAAGCGCCCGGCGCTCAGAGAATCTCGTCCAGCTTCTCCAGCGGACGCACCAGCCGCACACCCTTGGGCGTCTGCACGATGGGGCGCTCGACCAGCACGGGCAATTCCAGCATGGCGTCCAGAATCCGCTCGTCGGAGGCCTCCTCGGCCAGCAGTGCCTTGGCCTCTTCCTGCTTGGTGCGCAGCGCCTGGCGGGGTGTCAGGCCCGCTTCCTTGAGCAGCGCCGTCAGCTGCGGCCGCTGCCAGCCGGTCTTCAGGTAGTCCACCACCACCGGCTCATGGCCGGCGGCGCGGATGGCCTCGAGCACCTTGCGGGAGGTGCTGCAGCGGGGGTTGTGGTAGATGGTGATGGTGTCCGCAGACGTCATGGCAGGGTCCTTGTCCTGGGTGATCGGATCCCTGCAAGCTACCACACGGGAACGGATCATGCGGCCAACGCCGGGGTCCCTATCGCCGGATCACTGGTGCAGGATGCCGGACCACGCGGGAAGCAACACCCCAACGGGCGCCAGACCCCCATCGGCCCCCCAGCCTCACGCCTGCGACATCGGCTCGCCCATGCGTACCGACTGGCCAGGCTGCCACGCCGTGGTGAGCCTGGGCGCCCCGGCGGGGAAGAGCATCACCACGGTGGAGCCCAGCATGAAGCGGCCCATCTCGGCTCCGCGTTCCAGAAAGACGCCGTTTTCCGTGGCCTTCCGATTGGCATCCGCCGACTCAGCCGCGGCCTGTGCGCTGCCACCCCCCTCGTACGCCGGATAGTCCCAGCGCTGGATGTGTCCGGGTCGGGGCGGATTGACGGTACCGTGCCAGACAGTGGCCATGCTGCCCACGATGGCCGCGCCCACCAGCACCAGCACCCAGGGCCCCCACGGCGCATCGAAGACGCAGACCACCCGTTCGTTGCGGGCAAAGAGACCTGGAATGGCGGCTGCGGTGGCCGGGCTGACCGAGAACAGGTCGCCCGGTACGTAGACCATCTGGCGCAGGCGGCCTGCGCAGGGCATGTGGATGCGGTGATAGTCGCGTGGGCTCAGGTAGATGGTGGCAAACTGGCCGTCGACAAAGTGCTCGGCCAGCTTGCCGTCACCGGCCAGCAGGGCCGTGGCCGTGTAGTCGTGCCCCTTGGCCTGGAAGATGCGACCGGCGTCGATGTTCCCCAACTGGCTGACGGCACCATCCACCGGGCAGACCAGATCGCTGTCGGCCAGCGGCCTGGCACCCGGTCGCAGCGCCCGGGTGAAGAAGGCATTGAAGCTGGTATAGGCCGACGGATCAGGCTCGGCGGCCTCCTGCATGTTCACCTGATACTGCTGAATGAAGCGACGGATGGCCCATTGGGTGAGCGCACCGCCTTCAAGGCGAGCGCCAGCCCCGGCCAGCCGGGTAAGCGCCTGCTTGGGCAACAGGTACTGGGTGAGCGTATGCAGATTGGGCATGGGCAGGCGCCCCGTCACAGGACGGGCGGCAATGGAAAACCGGCGATGTTACTGCCTGAACAGGCGTTGTGGATGCTCTCGTTGCCCGTGCGCAAGCCCGGATTCAGGGACCGGGCTTGGGCGGCGCGGCGCTGGGCGCCGGCGCATCCGGCAGTGCAGCAGGTCGGAAGCGCGGCGTGCAGATGGCCAGAAAGACCAGATCGAAGTCGCCGATGTTGGTGATACGGCGTGAATAGCCGGCCGGGATCACCACCACATCGCCCGGCTCCAGGGCTGAAAGTGTGTGGTCACCCTCGGCAAAAGCCCGATTGGGCCCCACCAGTTCGATGCGCCCCTGGCCATCCAGCACCACGTAGCGTTCCTGGATGTTCTCGAAACGGCGCAGCCGGGTCTCGGCACCCGGTGCCACGCGGATGCGGGCAATCGACAGGTCCGGATCACCCGGATCATTGAGCCAGTCCGTCAGGAAGCACCCCGGCTCGATACCCGTCTCGGTACGGTGGTCGTCCCGCAGGATCAGCGGTTGTGGAACATTGGCGGCATCAGTCTGGGCCATGCGAACCCCCTCTCCTCGGTGACAGTTCCCGGCCCGCGCCAGAGCGGCGGCAATGAAGTGCCCGTGAAACGATCAGAACAATAAACGAAACCCCTGGGGAAAACGGCGTGGACACACCCTCCCCCGGCACGGGCAGCCCCTGCGGCCAGAGCATCGCGAGGCGCCGGACGGACGCCGCCGCCCGCCGGCCGGCACTTGCGCTGCCCTCACCCGATCCAGCCGGATACTACCGCCCGTCCGGCCCGGCGCCACGTTTCCCTTGCTTGCAAACGACTAAACGATGCAGAAAACAGACACTTGGGAAACATGCAGGCCCGACCGGCCATCGTCCATGGCCAGCCAGCCGGCATCGCATGGCTGGCCGATCGGACAGCGCCGGCGCATGCTGGCTCATCCCTCTCTGAACCTTCGAGCCTCTCTACCGTGCAAATCGCCGGCCTGACCTTCAAACCTCTGGCCCAGTGGTCCCGCCACGCGCTGCTGACCACCTGGAGCTTCTGCGTGCTGGCGCTGCTGATGCTGGCCCTGCGCGAGAGCAGTCTCCCTCCCCAGCAGGACGGCATGATGAACACGGCCATCCTGCTGGTGCAGTCACTGGCATTGCTGCCTGTGACCGGGCTGCTGCACTGGATGTTCATCAATCCGCATTCAGATCTTGCGCCCCAGGCAGCGGGCACGGCACTCCGGAAGGACGAGCACACCTGGCTCATCCGCTACCTGCCCCCCCTGTCCATTGCCCTGGGCTGCGCACTGCCGTGCCTGCCTGGGTACTGGTCGAACGTGCTGGCCACCGCCATTGCGGGCCTGCTGCTCGTGATGCTGATGGTCGAGATTGTCGTCACGCTGCGCAAGCACCCGGGTATGGAAAGCCGCCTGGGCGTGACCGGTGCCCTGCTGTGTGCACTGGTCCTGGACATCGGCTTCGTTCAGCGCACCTGGGCCTATCCGATCCTGGATACCTCCTGGCTCCAGATGATGATGGGCACGGGGCTGATGGTCTGGATCGCCGGCTTCTTCCGGCAGGCCGCCCGGCGCGAGAACCGGCTCAAGACCAACCTGGTCCAGATGGACACCGCAGCGCGCGCACTGCACCGCATCTACAACACGTCGCCCGTTGCGCTGCTGAGCATCAACGCCGACGGCACGCTGCAGCGCTGGAACCAGCGCGCGGCCGACGCCTTCGGCGGCGACCTGGCCCGCCAGCCGGCGCCTCACATCAACGCACTGCTGGGGACGGCCGTGTCCCAGCAGCTGCTGGCAGACCTTGGCAAGAGCGGCCATTACCACAGCGAGCTGACGCTGACCCGTGCCGGTCAGGAACGGGTATGGGTGCTGGAAGCCGGCATCCGCGACGGCGGCGGCTTCGAGATCGGGATGCAGGAAGTGACGGTCCACGCACGGCGTGCCGCCACCTTCCAGGAGATCGCCGAACGCGACGATCTTACCGGCCTGTCCAACCTAGTGGGACTGCGCCGGATCCTGGGCAAACAGCTTTCGCAGCTGCGGGCCAGCAGCCCGCTCAGCTGCGTGTACGTCGACATCCTGGAATTCGGCGACATCAACCATGTCTTCGGGCGTGACGCCGGTGACGCCGTGCTGCGCGCCGTGGCCGAGCACCTGAGCAAGCAGATCTCGCCGCCGGCTGCGGTGGGTCGTGTGCGTGATGACCAGTTCCTGCTGGTGCTGCCCGGCAACGAGCTGACGCTGACCCGCACGCAGGCCACGCTGCTGCTGACGATGCTTTCACGCACTCCGGTGGAATACCGCGGCATGTCGATCCCGCTGCAGGTCTCGATCGGGGCGGTGGAATGCGTGGCCGGCATGAACGCCGAGCAGCTGATCGAATCAGCCCGGCTGGCCTGCCAGCTCTCACGCCAGGAAGGCGCACCGCACCCCTATGCGGTGATGGCCGACAGTCCGGCCCTGGCCGATGCAGACCCCTCGCGGCAGTTCGGGCACCAGCTCCGTCAGAAACTGCCCGAGGCCCAGATCCGCCTGCATGCACAGGCCGTCACCTCGCTGCGTCGCGACGCCGTGCAGTCGCTGACGGTACTGCCTCGTCTGCTGACCAGCAACGGACAACTGCAACTGCCCAACCGCCTGCTGCAGGCCGCAGCCCAGCAGGGTGCCTCCGGCATGCTGGACCGGATGCTGCTCACGCAGATCCTGCACACGCTGAACACGCAACCCAACACCCTGCCCGAGGACGGCGTGGTGATATTCCGTCTCAGCCCGCTGTCGCTGGCCGAACCGGGCTTCACCGGCAACCTGATCCGCCTGCTGGGTGCGGCCGACGAGCGCAATGCCGCCATCAACAGCCGGCTGTGCATCGAACTGTCGTCGCAGTCGCTGATCTACGATCCGGAAGGTTCACAGGCCTTCCTGAAGGACCTGCGCCTGATGTCAATCCATTCCGGCATCGACCTGACGGATTCGGAATCGAGCCAGATTCCGATCCACATGCTCGCCCAGCTGTCCGTGCGCCACATCCGCCTGGATGGCCGGCGCTTCGCCGATCTGGCCACCAACCCGCATGCCCAGCGCGAGATCACGGCCATCCGCGCACTGTGCGAGTCGATGGGCATCGAATGCCTGCTGGATCAGGTGAACAATCCGCTGGATCTGCGGCCACTGAAAGAGCTGGGCATCGACCTGGTGCAGGGCAGCGCCCTGGCCGCCGTGCGCCCGCTGGGTGACGTGCTGGCCGGTCGCGAGGAAGAGGGACTGCTGCCGGCGGGGGTGATGATTCCGGTTTGATGACTGACCGTGCCGAACACACCCGATATTCAGCAATGGCATTTCAGGCCACGCTCGCCCTTCATTCTGGCGTGGATTGCCATCCCGTTTGCTCTCGGTGCATGGCTGGTGTGGTTTGCGGTTTTCCAGGCGGGTTCACTGGGCTGGCTGTTCTTCCTGCTGTCGGCCCTGTGCAACATCATCGGCGCCCTCGGGCTTGGATCCTGGCGGAAGTCGTGGCGCAACACACGCAACGGTCAGGAGTTCATCCGTCTGGATGAAGACAACCTGTCGTACTGCATCGAAGGCGTCGGTGCGGGCAGTCTGCAATACACCTGGCTTCGCTCGGTCTACCCGGTTCACACCCGGGGCTGCCAGGGCGTCGTGATCGAGTACCGCAGCCCTGAAACGGACAGGGTGCCGGACAGGCTCATCCTGAAAGACCTGTATCGCCTGGACCTGCGCGGAGCCGGTTTCAGATACGTGAATCCGCACGATCTCATTGCCGATGCGATCAAGGCCCGCTGCCGTGAAGGGGCTTACCCTGCCTTGCCCTCGGCCACGTCTAGCGCCTCGCCAATGGCATAGAAATGGCCACCGGCCACGTAGTGCAGGCTGCGCAGTGACGGATCAGCCGTTTCGAAATGCCAGTGGCCATCACGAAAGACGCGCGTGTCGGCCCAGGCGCCCACCACTTCGCCGATGAACAGATCATAAGTCTGCTGGTTGTGCGGCTCGGGCACCAGTCGGCAGGCCATCCAGGCGCTGCAGCCGCGCACGAAAGGCAGCTCGTATCCGGCCATGTCGAACAGCGTCACACCGCAATGCGCCAGCTTGTCCGGGTCGTCGTTCAGACTGCGATGCCCCACCTCATAGGTCAGCTCGATCTGGGCAGCCGTGGGAATCTGGATGACGAAATATCCGCTCTTCTCGATCAGTTCCCGCGTGCGGGCAGCCTTGTCCAGCACGACGGTCAGCTTGGGCGGCGCATAGTCCAGCGCGCAGGCCCAGGCTGCCGCCATGACGTTGGAAACGCCCTGATGGCGGGCAGAGACAAGAACGGCAGGACCGTGGTTGATGAGGCGGAAGGCCTTGCTGAGCGGAACCGGGGCGAAGGGCTGAGTCATGGCAGACAGAAATTCATGCAGAAGGCTTCATGGTAGTCCCTGAACATCCCTTTCACGGCCAAACCCGCGAGAAGCCGCCCCCGGGCCGCCCTGGCGCATGCGGCCCCAGCACTTACCCTGCCCCCGCACTCACCCCTCGTCTGCCACCACCTCCAGAACCGCCTCGCCATAGGTCTCCAGCTTCTTCTCGCCCACGCCCGGCACGGCAGCCAGCGCGTGCAAGGTGGTGGGCCGACGCTGGGCGATCTCGTGCAGCGTGGCATCGTGGAAGATGACATAGGCCGGCACACCGCTGTCACGGGCCTGCTGACTGCGCCAGCTGCGCAGCCGGTCAAAGCAGGCGCGCCCTGCCGCGTCCAGGTCACGCTCCAGCGTGGAGGCAGTGCTGCTCGTGCGCTTGCGTGAACGGCTGCGCGGCTCCCGCTCGACAGGCTCACGCAGGCGCACGGTTTCCTCGCCCTTCAGCACCGGACGGGCAGCCTCGGTCAACGAGATGGTCTGGAAGCGTTCGGCATCGATGTGGATGTAGCCGGCAATGGAAAGCTGGCGAACCACTGATCGCCACTGCGTCAGGCTCAGATCGCTGCCCACACCGAAGACAGGCAGGCTGTCATGACCATTGGCCGTGACCTTCTCGTTGGCCTGGCCGCGCAGCACGTCGATCAGGTACTGCGCACCGAAGGGATGTCCGCTGGCCCGGGTGCAGCGGTAGACGCAGGACAGGAATTTCTGCGCCAGCACGGTGCCGTCGATGGTCTTCGGGGGCGACAGGCAGTTGTCACAGTTGCCGCAGGGCTCGGCGTGCTCACCAAAATAGGCCAGCAGGCGCACGCGGCGGCAGTCGGTGGCTTCGCACAGCGCCAGCATGGCATCCAGCTTGCTGCCCTGCAGCCGCTTGAATTCCTCGCTGGCCTCGGAGGCCTCGATGAAGCGGCGCTGCTGCACCACGTCGTGCAGGCCATAGGCCATCCAGACTTCAGCGGGCAGGCCATCACGGCCGGCACGCCCGGTTTCCTGGTAATAGGCCTCGATGGAACGCGGCAGATCCACGTGCGCCACAAAGCGCACATCCGGCTTGTCGATGCCCATGCCGAAGGCGATGGTCGCCACGACGATCATGCCGTCCTCACGCTGGAAGGCGGCCTGCACGTCGCTGCGTTCGGCGGCCTCCAGGCCGGCATGGTAGGCACGGGCATGAAAGCCCTCCTCCTGCAGGAAGGCCGCCACCTGCTCGGTGCGGTTGCGCGACGCGCAGTAGACGATGCCCGATTCCCCCTCGTGGCCATCGCGGATGAAGCGCAGCAACTGCTGGTTGCCATCGCGCTTCTCGATGATCCGGTAGCGGATGTTGGGGCGGTCGAAGCTGGTGACGAAGGGCTCGGCATCCTGCAGGGCCAGCCGGTTGACGATCTCGCGGCGTGTGAGATCGTCGGCGGTAGCGGTGAGCGCAATGCGCGGCACCTCCGGGAACTCATCGGCCAACCTGCCCAGCCCGATGTACTCGGGCCGAAAGTCGTGTCCCCACTGCGAAACGCAGTGCGCCTCATCAATGGCGATCAGGGCCAGCTGACAGCGATGCAGCAGCGCCAGACATCGCTCGGTCAGCAGACGCTCCGGGGCCACGTACAGCAGCTTCAGTTCACCCTGGCGCAGCTGACGCTCGATGTCGGCTGCCTCGGCCGCCGACAACGATGAATTGAGGTAGGCCGCTGCCACACCCAGCTCGCGCAGCGCCGCTACCTGGTCCTGCATCAACGCAATCAGCGGCGAGACGACAATGCCCACACCCTCGCGCATCAGTGCCGGAATCTGGTAGCACAGCGACTTGCCGCCCCCAGTGGGCATCAGCACCAGCGCATTGCCGCCGCCGGCCACGTGTTCGATGATGTCGTGTTGCAGCCCCCGGAACGCCGGGTAGCCGAACACCTGGTGCAGGATGTCTTCGGCGTGCATCCGGTGCTCAGAGTCCTTCGGGGAAATGCAGGTGTGGTCGCAGCCGGGTGGCCAGCGTCTCTTCGGTCAGCACACCCAGCCGGCGCTGCTGGCGCAGGCTGATGGCGGTGTACTCGAAGAGCGGCGGCTTGCCGGCAATGAACTGCGCCACGCTCTGGGCGGCACGGGCGGCCTCGGCAAAGCCGCTGACGATGAGCTTGAGCTTGCCCGGATAGGTGCAGATGTCGCCCACGGCATGAATGCCGGGGATGGCACTGGCCATGGCGGCCGGGTCCACTGGCAGGTAGCGCCCTTCCATGGGCAGCTGCCAGCTCTCCAGCGGCGCCAGCGTGGGACTGAGCCCCTGGCAGAGAATCAACGCATCCAGCGGCACCTCGATCTCGTGGCCATCATCGGCATCGGCCACGACCAGGGCGCGCAGGCGACCGGCCGGAACAGCGTCCTGGGCCGAACCGGAATCCGGCTCGCCCACCAGCCACACCGGCTGGCCAACCACCAGCCGGACACGGCCAACAGCGGTCTGTTCCTCGATGGCCTGCACCCGCGCTGCATCCGTGGTGAAGCGGCTGAAACGGGCACGGCGATGCACCAGGCTGACGCTGGCTGCACCGGCTGCCACCAATGCCAGACACTGGTCGATGGCCTCGTTGCCGCCTCCCATCACGGCGACATGCTGGCCGGCAAAGCGCTCGGCCGGCAGGGGCTCCTCGAAGATCTGCGTGCCTCGCCACTGTTCGGCTCCTGGCAGTTCCAGTGGGCGGCGCTGGTAGGCGCCAGCACCCGCCGCCAGCACCACGGCCCGGCCATGCAGGCACAGGCCCGTCTGGGTCGTCAGCTCGAAGCCGCGTCGCACGCCCTCCTCCTGCCAGGGACGCAACGCCTGCGCCACCTGCCCGAAGTGCAGGTCGGGGTAAAGGGGCTGGATCTGCTGGAACAGGTTGTCGGACAGCTGCTGTGCCGAAATCATCGGCAGGCCCGGGATGTCGTGGATCAGCTTGTCGGCGTAGAGCGCACGGCACTGGCCGCCCGGCTCCGGCAGCGAATCGACGGCAGCCACGCGCAGGCCCAGGAGTCCCAGCTGGAAGATCTGGTGGAGGCCCACGGGCCCCATGCCGATGACCAGCACATCGGCGGTGTTTGCTTGATCTGACATGATGGTGATGCCCGATGGAGGCTGGCGCCGGACGCGTGCCGGGCCATGGGGTGCAGAAGAGGCCGGGATGCGCCCAGCACGGCCATGCGCCGGGAGCGAAAGGCGGCAGGCTCGGAAATGTTTCAGGTTCACCCCCGGATTTTACGCGCCATGGGCACCCCCTGCCCGTCAGGCCCGGGCACTGCGAAACACGCTGCCTGGTTCATCTTGATGACAGGAATCGTTCCGTTTCTAGTTTCCCAAGTCCCCATGTACAGAGGGCTTAACCCGCACACAATCCATAAAAACCGGGATGATGGAAAATCCTGCCCTTACCCACCGTTCATGGCCTGTTTGGGACCGTTTGGATGATCGTGTTGCGGCAGATAACTATGCTGCGAATGCGGTATTGGCAAATACCGTAGCATTCCTGCCTCTACGATTTGTAGCCGCCTTTTCTCTCATGAGCGTACAGATGATGTCCCAGGACAATCCATCGGAACTGCGACTGTTCGTCGAGGAGCATCCCACGACGGTGGTAGCCGATCTCTGGCGGCTGATGAACGAGGCCCCCAGCCAGGGGCGGCACGCCGACTTCGACCTGATCGCGGAAGGTCTGCTGCGGGTGATCCTGTGCGAATCGGTGCCTGAGGACGTGCAGACCGCCGCCCGTGAGCTGTGCCAGGCCTATGCAGCGCAATCGCTGCGCAGCACGTTCGGCTACAGCGAGATCCGGCTGCACAAGCTGCACTGAAGATCCGGACGGTACCTGGCCGTTCTGCCGGCGCCTTTCCGTTTTCGGGAAAGCAAGAAGCGATGCCTCACGATGACAAGGCATCGGGGAAGCGATCCCGCCCCGTGACAGGCGGGATGACGAGGTCGTCCGGACGACTTCAGTGTCCGGCGCTGCGGGCGATGCTGACCGAGGTCTCGTTGACGATGGAGCCGACGCCCGAGGAGCGATAGCCGGCCTGGGTCTCTTCCTGCCAGAACCAGCGACGCGGTGCGGTGTCGGAGTCGACCGACAGGTAGGTCTGCAGGTTCAGCTTGCAGAAGAAGTCCAGTGAGGTGAGGGACGAGAAGAACGGCGTGAAGCGACGATTGACGGCGTCAGGATCATCGGTGCGACGGCCTTCGGCCAGGGCGATCTGGATGGGCTCGCCTTCGCCGCGGATTTCCAGCAAGCGCCCCCCCAGGTGCTCGATGACCTGGGCGATGGACGGGAAGCGGGCGGGATCATAGATTTCAAGCGGCGTGCCGCGTTGGCCCAATCCCCATACCCGGTACTCGGAATACCGTGCGCTTCTGTCGACTTGTGGCATCTAATCACTCCTGATCCCGTTGCCCGGGGCGCTTCTGCCAAACCTTGTCGAGGCACGCCTTCCCGCCTGCCCCGTCGCCACGGGCGTCCGGGCGGCACGCCCGGACTTGCCGATCCGGGCTGGAAGGATGGCAAAGACGAGGCAGAACCGATCCCTGGCTGGTTGCGTTGAGTGCGGCGCCAGAGGCTGCCTTCAGGGATTTTTCCCTTCAGCGCGTTCAGACGCCGCAGGTGCAATTAACGCATTATCTGGCCGATCTGCGTACAACGATTACAAACGGTATCTCACGCAACATTGGCATTCATTTGCATCGGCATTGCGTTACGGGAATCCATCCAAAAGCAAACTTTTGTCATACGCCGGCAACGCATTCGGAACTGGTCGTGGTGCGTGCACGACGTTGCCCCTGCCGGACAGCAGGAATAGTCACCCTGTCCCGGCCTGCCGGCCGGCACCGATCCGTCTGATTTCAGTCCCCGCGCCGGCGGAAGCGATAGATGGCCTGGGTGGCCCGCTTGACCGGGAACCAGCGTACCGGCCGGCCTTCGGCCAGGAAGATGCGCTCCATGATCACCAGGCCCAGCCGCTCGGCCAGATCCTCGAAATCATGGGGCGTGGTGAGGTGCAGGTTGGGCGTGTCGAACCACTCGTAGGGCATCTCGCGCGTGATGGGCATGCGCCCGCGCAAGATGGACCAGACATGGAACCAGTGACCGAAGTTGGGGAACGAGACGATGCCTTCGCGCGCCACGTGGCTCATGTCCTCAAGGACCTTCTCGGTGCGCTTGGTGGCCTGCAGGGCCATGGACAGCACCACCACGTCGAACTTGTCGCCGCCGCGGAACATGCCCAGGCCATCCTCGATGTTGCGCTGGATTACGTCCACGCCGCGTCGGGCACAGGCCAGCACCTCGGCATCGTCGATCTCGACGCCGTAGCCGTGGCAATGCTTGACCTGAGAGAGGTAGGACAGCAATGCACCGTCACCGCAGCCCAGGTCAAGCACGTTGGCATAGGGGCGGATCCAGTCGGCGATGATGGCCAGGTCGGCCCGCAGTTCCGGGGTTTCAGCAGACATCAGGCGTTTACCCCCGAATGGATGCGGTCAAAGTAGCTGCGCACCAGGCTGTGGTAGCGGGCGTCGTCCAGCAGGAAGGCGTCGTGGCCATGGGGCGCATCGATCTCGGCATAGGTGACGGGTGACCGGTTGGCCAGCAGCGCCTTGACGATCTCGTGGCTGCGCGCCGGCGAGAAGCGCCAGTCGGTGGTGAACGAAGCCACTAGGTAGGCGCACTGCGCTGGTGAGAGCGCCTTGGCCAGGTTCCCGCCGGTGGCACGGGCCGGATCGAAGTAGTCCAGCGCGCGGGTGAACAGCAGATAGGTGTTGGCGTCGAAGTAGCGCGAGAATTTTTCGCCCTGATAGCGAAGATAGCTCTCGATCTCGAATTCGATATCGAAGGAAAAGCCGTAGTGTCCGTGCTTGAGCATCCGGCCGAACTTCTCGGCCATGGCGTCATCGGACAGGTAGGTGATGTGGCCGATCATCCGCGCCACCTGCAGGCCATGGGCAGGCACGGTGTCGTGGTCGTAGTAGCGTCCGCCGTGGAAGTCGGGATCGGTGACGATGGCGCGGCGCGCCACTTCGTTGAATGCGATGTTCTGGGCCGACAGGCGCGGTGCCGTGGCAATGGCCACGCAGTGGGCCAGGCGCTCGGAATAGAGGTAGCTCCAGGCCAGGGCCTGCATGCCGCCCAGTGAACCGCCCATGACGGCGGCAAAGCGCTCGATGCCCAGCGCGTCGGCCAGGCGTGCCTGGCTGTGCACCCAGTCCTCGACGGTGATGACCGGAAAGCTCGGGCCGTAGGGCCGACCGGTGGCCGGATCGGTGGACTTGGGCCCCGTGGAGCCGAAGCAGCTGCCCAGGTTGTTGACGCCGATGACGAAGAAGCGGTCGGTATCGACCGGCTTCCCCGGGCCCACCATGTTGGACCACCACCCATGCTCATCAGCCGTGCCCGCCGTGAGGCCGGCCACGTGGTGCGAGGCGTTGAGGGCGTGGCAGATGAGGACGGCATTGCTGCGTGCGGCGTTGAGGGTGCCGTAGGTCTCGTAGACCAGCTCATACGGCCCGAACTGTCCGCCGCTGGTCAGCGGCAGCGGCTCCTCGAAGCGATGCCGGACGGGGGTGACCAGCAGAGTCATGCGTTGACGGCTCCAGAAAGTGAGGGCACGGTCGAGGCATCGTCAATGCCCAGGCAGGCCAGACCGCGGCGGATGCTGCCAAGGTCGTCCTGCACCAGCATGCGACGCACCAGCGGCGTGAGCTGGCGGGTATCGACCTTGAGCACTTCGCTCTTGACGCGCAGAAGGCGCGACGGAAGCATGGAAAAGGATCGCAGCCCCATGCCGAGCAGCAGCGGCGCCACCCTGTGCTCGCCGGCCATCTCGCCGCAGACACAGACGGGCTTGGAGGCCTTGCGCGCAGCGCGGATGGTCAGCGCGATCAGGCGCAGCACGGCCGGATGCAGCTCGTCGTAGAGGTGGGCAATACGCTGATCGGTGCGGTCGATGGCCAGGGTGTACTGCACCAGATCGTTGGTACCGATGGCCAGGAAGTCCAGCTTGCTGGCGAAGATGCCGGCCGACAGCGCCGCAGCGGGCACCTCGATCATGCCGCCCACCGGGATGTGTTCGGCCACCGGTTCGCCACGGCTGGCCAGCTCCTGGCGGGCCTGGGCCAGCAGCAGCATGGCCTCGTCCACCTCATGGGGCTGCGTCAGCATCGGCAGCAGGATCTGCAGATTGCCATGAACCGAGGCCCGCAGGAGCGCCCGCAGCTGCACCAGGAACATCTCGGGCTCGGCCAGGCTGTAGCGGATGGCGCGCCGCCCCAGGGCCGATGTGGCACCGGGAATCAGCGCCTGAGCGGGCAGGATCTTGTCGGCGCCCACGTCGATGGTGCGGATGGTGACGGGACGGCCCTGCAAGGTCTCCAGCACCTGGCGGTAGGCCCGGTACTGTTCTTCCTCGTCCGGCAGCTGGCAGCGGTTCAGGAAGAGGAACTCGGACCGGAAGAGCCCGATGCCCTCGGCCCCCACGTGCATGGCATCCTCGGCCTCCTCGGGCCGCTCGATGTTGGCCAGCATGGTGACGCGGCAGCCATCCTGGGTAACGCAGGCCACATCGGCCAGCCGCGCCAGCAGGCGCTCCCGCTCGGCCGCCTGGCGCTGGCGCTCCCGATACTGTTCCAGCAGCGCCTCGTCGGGCCGGACGATCACCTTCCCGGTGTCACCGTCCAGAATGAGGAAGTCGCCATCGCGGATGCGTCCGGTCGCATCGTCCACGCCGGTAACGGCTGCCACGCGCAGGCTGCGCGCCAGAATGGCCGTGTGCGAATGGATGCCGCCCTGCTCGAACACGAAGCCCAGCACCCCGCGCAGCTGCAGCATGTCGGCCGGTTGCAGATCCTGGGCCACGTAGATCAGCGGCTCCCCACCACCGTTACGGCCAACGCCCAGCGGACTGGCACCCGACAACGCCTTCAGCAGCCGGTCAGCCACCTGTTCCACGTCACGGCCGCGTTCCTTCAGGTAGGGATCCTCAATGGCGCGAAACTGCGCCATCAGTTCCTCAGCCGTCTCGGAAATTGCCCATTCGATGTTGAGCCGCTCGTTCTCGACCCGGGACTTGGCCCCTTCGATCAGCGCCGGATCGTTCAGCAGCATCAGCTGCACGTCCAGGAGCGCCCGGGCCTCGGTCGGCGCATCAGCCGGCAGCTGGGCAGCCACCCCCTGCAGCTCGGCCTCGACCACGGCACAGCCTTCGCCCAGTCTGGCCCATTCGCCTGCCACCTCCCCGGAGGTGATGTAGTAGCGCGGCACGTCGATAAGCGCGGTATCCAGCACACAGGCCCGCCCCAGCACGATGCCACCACCGATGGGCGCGCCAACCAGTGTCTGCATCATGCGCCGGCCCCGCGTTCTTCACCGAAGCCCGACGCGATCAGCTCGACCAGTGCCTTCAGCGCGGCATCCTCGTCTTCGCCATCCACCTCGATCTTGAGCACGGTGCCGCAAGCGGCCGCCAGCATCATCACTCCCATGATGCTCTTGCCGTTGACGCGCCGCGCGCCCTTGGTGAACCACACGCCCGACTGGAACTTGCCGGCCAGCTGCGTGAGTGCAGCGGACGGGCGGGCATGGATCCCGAGACGGTTGACGATCCTGACTTCGGCTTCTTTCATGAATGTGACGGGCTGGAGGGTGGGGCGTCGAACGGCAGGGAACGGGCGTTTCGCACAGCATCAGACGATGCGGCAGGCGTTTCCGGGTCAGACGCGCCCTCGGACTGCTGCGCCCTGTCAAGCCGACGCCCGGGATATCCGGCATCAATCCGCCCGATGCCGTCGGCCGCATCACGCAGCACCAGGGACTCCAGCTCGACCAGGGGCAGGCGCGCCCGATAGTTGAACACTTTCAGCAGGATGGGCAGGTTGACGCCGTAAAGGACACTGACCCGGCCCGGCACGGCCATCTGCATGGCGATGCGCGACGGCGTGGCACCGTACAGATCGGTCAGCACCACCTGACCGCTGCCGTCATTGATGCGACTGGCCAGCGCCCGCGCCTCGCACAGTGCCTGCTCGGGATCCTCGTCGGGAATGATGTCCAGCGCGGCTGCCTGCACCGGCAGGCCGCGATAGACGTGCCGACAGCACCCCAGGAGCGCTGTGGCCAGGGGCTGATGCGCGATGATCAGCACCGAGATCATGAATGTTCCCGCTCAGGCCCCGGCAGCGGAACGATCGGCCGCCACGCGCCTTTCCAGCTGTGCAACGAAGAAGTCGGGCACGTCGAAGCCGGTCTGTGCGGTGATCTCCATGAACCCGGTGGGGCTGGTGACGTTGATCTCGGTGAGGCTGTCGCCGATCACGTCCAGGCCCACCAGGAACAGCCCCTGGGCTGCCAGGCGCGGGCCCAGATAGCGGGCGATCTCTTCATCACGCGCCGACAGCGGCTGTGCCACCGGCTTGCCGCCGGCCGCCATGTTGCCCCGGGCCTCGCCAGCCTGCGGAATGCGCGCCAGCGCATGCGGCACCACTTCGCCGTCGATGAGCAGGATGCGCTTGTCGCCCTGCGCGATGGCCGGCAGGTAGCGCTGCGCCATCACGGTGCGCGTGCCGAAGCGGTTCATCGTCTCCAGAATGACCGACAGGTTGGGATCATCCTGACGTGCCCGGAAGATGGACGCCCCGCCCATGCCGTCCAGCAGCTTCAGCACCGCCTCACCATGACGGGCAACGAACTCGCGCAGCCGGGCCGGATCGCGCGTGACCATCACGTCGGTGGTCAGCTGCGGGTAGGCCGTGATGGAGAATTTCTCATTATGGTCGCGAATGGCGGCCGGATTGTTGTAGACCCGTGCCCCCTGCTCGACCGCCCGCTCCAGCATGTAGGTGGAATAGACATATTCCATGTCGAAGGGCGGATCCTTGCGCATCAGCACGGCGTCAAAGACCGACAGCGGCTCGGTGCGCACCTCACCGGCCTTGTACCAGGGGGAGAGCTCGCCGGTCAGCTCCAGCGGTGTCACCCGGGCCGTGACCTTGCCCTGATCCAGGCTGATGTCACCCTGCAGGCAGCCGAAGACCCGGTGGCCACGCGCCACGGCAGCCCGCATCATGGCGATGCTGGTCTCTTTCTTGGGCTTGAGGGAATCGAAAGGATCGAGGATGAAAAGAATGTCCATGCGCCACCCGAAAAGGGACAGGCCGGCCGGATGCCGGTCAATCGATCCATTCTAGAGCGTGTCCGCCGTTTTGGCATCCCGCCGTGCCTTCCTGCCCATCGTTGAATGAATTCTGCATCATGAATTCTTGATGACGCCCTGTTGGCCTAAGCCTTCCGGACAGGAATCGTGATGATCGGGCGCGGATTGCGTACCATCGGAAGCCTTGAACCCTCCCCACACGCTTTCCTACCGACAGGAGATTCCATCTCATGGAAAAACAGGCTTTCTTTCAGGACTTTCAGCAAAAGGTCATGGACCTGATCAAGGCCAGCCCCGCTGCCGACATCGAGCGCAACATCAAGGCGCTGATGGGGCAGACCTTCAACAAGCTGGAACTGGTCAGCCGCGAGGAATTCGACATCCAGGCTGCCCTGCTGCAGTCGCTGCAGGCCCGGGTGGACGTCCTGGAAGCCCGCCTGGCCCAGCAGGCCGACAAACGGGACGGCGGCCAGCCGAACGCCTGATGAACACCCTGGCGGTGGTCCATTCGCGGGCCCTGCTGGGCCTGTCAGCACCTCCGGTTTCCGTCGAGGTGCATCTGGCCAACGGCCTGCCCGCCTTCAGCATCGTGGGCCTGCCCGAGACCTCGGTGCGCGAAAGCCGTGAACGGGTGCGCGCCGCCCTGCTGCAGAGCGGCCTGGAGTTTCCCAACCGCCGCATCACCGTCAACCTGGCGCCGGCCGACCTGCCCAAGGAATCCGGCCGCTTCGATCTGCCCATCGCCATCGGCATCGCCGCAGCAGCGGGCCTTGTGCCGCTTACGGCGCTGCAGGACCTGGAACTGGTGGGCGAACTGTCCCTGTCAGGCGAACTGCGACCGATCCGCGCCGCCCTGGCCGTGGCGGCCGGCGTGAAAGCCGACGCCCCGGGTCGCACGCTCATCCTGCCTCGCGACAACCTGACCGAGGCCCGACAGAGCGGCCTACAGACCCTGCATGGCGCCCCCGACCTGGCGTCGGTCATTGCCCATCTGCGCGGCCAGACGCTGCTGCCGCGCCCCACGGACAACGATTCCGTTCCGGACGAGCCCGACACCGAGGCATCGCCTGATCTGGCCGATGTACGCGGCCAGCCCCTGGCACGCCGGGCGCTGGAAATCTCGGCAGCCGGCCTGCACCCGCTTCTGCTGTGCGGCTCGCCCGGCACCGGCAAGAGCATGCTGGCGCAGCGCCTGCCCGGCATCCTGCCGCCCCTCACGTCGGCAGAGGCGCTGGAGATCGCCGCCATCCGCTCGGCCAGCGGTCAGCCGGCCACCCGTTCGCGGCGCGCGCCCTTTCTGTCCTGCCACGCCAGCACCAGCCCGGCAGGCTTGCTGGGCGGCGGTCAGCCGCCACGGCCCGGCAACATCAGCCTGGCCCACCATGGCGTGCTGATGATGGATGAGCTGACCGAATTCCGGCGCACCGTCATCGAATCGCTGCGCGAGCCGCTGGAAACCGGGCGCATCACGCTCAGCCGGGGCCCCTACAGCGAAACCTTCCCGGCACGTTTTCTGCTGGTGGCCACCATGAATCCCTGCCCCTGCGGCAATCTGGGGGATCCGGCGCGAGCCTGCCGCTGCACGCCTGCGCAGATCCGCCGCTACCAGGCCCGACTCTCCGGCCCCTTGCTGGAACGCTTCGACCTGGGCATCGAGATGATGCGAGAACCGGCCAACGACGTGTCCAACAAGGCCCCGGCCCCGGAAGACAGCGCCACCGTGGCCCGGCGCGTGCAGTCCGCCCGCCAGCGGCAACTGGCCCGACAGGCCTGCACCAATGGCCATCTGCCCGTCGGGTGTTTCGATGACTGCCTGGCACTGCAACCCGATGCCCGCGCCCTGCTGACCCAGGCGGCCGACCGATTCGGCTGGTCATGGCGCAGCCAGCACCGCGTGCTGCGGGTGGCACGTACCGTGGCCGATCTGGCCGACAGCGCCACCGTCACACCAGCTCACCTGGCCGAGGCCATGGCCCTGCGCCGGCCACTGGACCATTTGGTCAGCGCCGAGGCAAACCCGGCATAATCGACGTGAGCCCTGCTCGCCCGACGCCCCTCCCGGCATGGGCGACGGTGCATCCCGAGAGGAGAGACGACATGCTGTACGAATTCCGCAGCCGTGCCACCGGCAGTGTCACCATGATCGGCAAGGCCGCCGAACAGGTGCTGAAAATCATCGGCAAGAGCCCGGACGCCACCGGCATCATCACCGTGGCCCAGATCCCGGCAGCCATTGCCGCCCTGGAACAGGCAGCCGAACGCGAGCAACCGCCCGCCGATCAGCCACAGGACGCCGATGACCAGAACCTTCAGGAAGACGCCCGCGAGCGCTTCGTCAGCCTGCGTCAGCGCGTCTATCCGCTGATCGAGCTGATGCGAGAGGCGAAGGCTGCGGACGTGGACGTGACCTGGGGCGTCTGAGCGCCGTGCCCTTGGCCACGGCAGGCGGGGGCACCACGTCGATGCCCTGCGCGCACAACGCCTCGTAAATCCGGAAGGCACCCCAGGCATCGTGGGCGGCATAGCGGCACTGGGCGGCCGACAGCGGCTGCCGCGACCAGTCCGAGGTGCCGATGGACTTGGATTTCTCGAAATACCGTCCGAAGGTGACGGCCATGGCCATGCGGATGCCCAGCGAGGCCCGATAGCCCAGCGCCCGATAAGTCTGGTCCAGATCCACCAGCCCCTGCGGGGCCACGCCAAAGCGCGCCAGCAGCTGGGCCCGATCACCGGCCAGGCCGAAACCCACCTTCAGCAGCTCAGGCCGCGCCAGCAGCCCGGCCACCGCCTGGGCACAGGCCGGATCCTGCAACGGGAACAGCCACGCGCGCTCTGCCGAGGCAAACTGCACCAGGTGCGGTCCATCCTGCGCCTGCCCCCGAACGAACACCGGTTTCGACTCGGTATCGAAGCCCACCACCGAAAGCGCCCCGATCTTGTCGGCCGCCTGCTGCGCCAGCTCCGGCCCCACCATCACGATGGATGCGTCGGGCAGCCGCTCGAAAGGGGGCAGTGCCCGCACGGCCTCGGGCGACGGCAAAGGATGCGGCCCGGAACCCCGCCGGGCCCGGGGAAGACGCCCCAGGGCGTGCTCCTGCACCGAAGCGCCCTTTGGCGCCGGGGCGCTCTTCTGCACAGGCCCGCTCTCCGGCGCAGGGACAGACGCCCGCACCGCCGCGGCCTCGGGTGCCCCCTGCTCTGGCAGCACGTCCTGCTGCGGCTTGCGCCCAGCCGGGACACGCTCCGGCAGCCCTTGTTCAGGTGACACGCCCGCCGGTGCAGTCACCGGCTGCGGCCTGAGAAGCCATGCAATCTGCCGGGTCATTGGTCGGCAAACCTCATCTGTAACTCCCGGATTCCACCGTCCGGCGGGGATATCAGCCGCGCCTTCACCCGCCCGGGCGCGCCAGCATTGGCCTCACGGCCGTGCTCGGCGCAAAAACAGGCATTCTAACCAAGGCCCCAATGGCGCATTGCAGCATTGCGGCTTATCCACATCCCCTTCTCCACCCCTGCCCCGCAGCCGGCACCAAACGAGTAACATCGGAGTTCAAGATGGTTAACATCCGTGTCACGGCCCCCGCCGGGGTCCGGGGAACATGTGTGCTGCCCAATCCCACAAGAGGCGACCAACCATGGCCAGAATACTCATCCCGATCGACGGCTCAGAGACCGCATTGCGTGCGGTGCGATGGGTCATCGAGCAGATCCGTGCCGGTGCCAACCACCAGGTCTCGCTCCTCAACGTGCAGCCGGAAATCCTTTCCGGTCACGCCCGCGCCTATTTCACGAAGACCGACCTCGACGCCTTCATGACGGAACAGGCCCAGGAACAGCTGGCCCCCGCCCAGAAGCTGCTGACCGAGGCGAACATTCCCTACGAATCCTCCTTCGAGCGGGGGCATGCCCCCATGGTCATCGCCGACCAAGCGAAAAAGCAGGGATTCGACCAGATCGTGATGGGAACCCGCGGTCTGAATCGTGTCAGCGGCCTGCTGCTCGGTTCCGTGGCCACCGGCGTGTTGCACCTGGTGGACATCCCGGTCACCCTGATCAAATGAAATCCTGCCCAGACCACAGGCAGCCCCTGTTGCCCGGCCTCCGTTCGCGGTGCTGGCCGGACGTGACAGGAGCGTGGCGAGGACAGTGCCACTGACCACACCGACATCGCTGCCGGGTCGTTCGGGCCGGCTGGACCCTTCTCAGGCTGGAAGAACCTTCATGAACACGACAACGCAATCCCCGGAAAACACCCCTGTCGAAGTCCAGCTGGCGGCTGCGCCCCAGAACCGCGACGACGCCGTGCGGGCTGCAGGCAGTCTGCTGATCCAGGCCGGCTTTGCCGCTGACGGCTTCACCGACAGCCTGCTCAAGCGTGAGCAGACCGCCACCACCTTCCTGGGACAGGGTGTCGCCATTCCACACGGCATGATCGACGACAAGCACCTCGTCAAGCGCACCGGCCTGGCCGTGCTGCAGGTGCCCAACGGCGTCATGTGGGGCAAGGACGCCGAAGGCAAGCCCCAGATCGTCCACCTGGTCGTGGGCATCGCGGCCGCCTCCGACGAACACATCAAGGTGCTGCGTCGCCTCACCCGCCTGATGCGTGACGACGCCCGGCTGAAGAAGCTCTTCACCACCACCAACGCCGCCGAACTCGTCGAGGCCCTGACCGGCGAGGCCCCCGCCTCCGCCCCCAGCGCCCCGGCCATGAACGACTTCCCCGTCGGCAAGGAAATCACGCTGGGCTACCCCAACGGCCTGCACGCCCGCCCGGCCGGCCAGTGGGTCGAGAGCATCCGCCGCTTCAAGTCGCAGGTGCGCGTGCGCTGCGGCGACATCGTGGCCGATGCCCGCAGCGTGGCCTCGCTGCTGAGCCTGGGTGCCGGCAACAACGCGCGCCTGCGCATCTCGGCCCAGGGCGAAGACGCCCAGGACGCCATCAGCGCCCTGTTGGGCACCATCAAGCTGCTGGGTGATGAAGAAACCCGCCAGGCCCGCCTGGCTGCCGACAAGCAGGCGCAGGCCCAGGGCCTGGGCCGCGAACTGGGCAACTGGGAGCCCGAAGCCCGCAACACCTTCAGCGGCATCGCCGCCGCTCCTGGCCTGGTCATCGGCACCCTGGTGCTGGCCGAATCGCAGGAGCTGGAAGTCGAGGACAACTTCGAGGGAGTGGCCAAGGCGGCCTCTGACCTGGACCATGCCCTGGCCAATGCCCAGCGCCAGCTGGCCACGCTCATCTCCAATGCCGAGCGCCAGAGCCAGGCCGAACAGGCCAACATCTTCAAGGCCCACCTCGAGCTGCTGCGCGACCCGAGCTGGCTGGGTGACGTCACCCGCTGCATCGTCGACGGTCACGGCGCCGCCTGGGCCTGGAAGCACTGCCTGACCAACCGCATCGAGTCCCAACGCAAGCTGCAGGACGCCACCTTGGCCGCCCGTTCGGCCGACCTGGAAGACGTGGGCCTGCGCGTTCTGCGCCACCTGCTGGGCAAGGGCAACGAAGGCGGCAATTTCGCCCAGGGCCTGCCCGATGACGCCATCCTGCTGGCCGACGACCTGGCGCCGTCCGTCACCGCCCAGATCGACACCTCCCGCGTGAAGGGCTTCTGCACCGCCAAGGGCGGCCCCACCGCGCACACCGCCATCCTGGCCCGCGCGCTGGGCATGCCTGCCGTCGTGGCGGCCGGCCCCGGCGTCCTGGCGCCGGCCCTGTCCCAGGGCGGCACCAAGGCCATCCTGGACGGCTACCGGGGCAAGCTGTATGTGGCCCCCACCGAAGCCGCCCTGGCCGAGGCCCAGCAGCGCATCGCACGCCTGGGTCAGCTTCAGGCCGAAGAAACCAAGACCCGGATGCAGCCGGCCACCACCACCGATGGCCACCGCGTCGAGATCGGCGCCAACGCCAACCGGGCCGACCAGGCACGCCGTGCGCTGGAATCGGGTGCCGAGGGCGTAGGCCTGATGCGGACCGAGTTCCTCTTCCTGGAACGTGACCACGTACCGGACGAGGACGAGCAGTACGAGGTCTACCGCTCCATGGTGAACGTGCTGGCCGGCCGGCCGCTGATCGTGCGCACGCTCGACATCGGCGGTGACAAGCAGGTGCCGCACCTGGCACTACCGCACGAGGACAACCCCTTCCTGGGCGTGCGCGGTGCCCGCCTGCAGCTGCGCCGCGAGGAACTGCTGGTGCCCCAGCTGCGCGCCCTCTACCGTGCTGCCAAGCACGGCCCGCTGTCGATCATGTTCCCCATGATCAGCAGCATCGAGGAAGTGAAGCTGCTGCGCGAGCGGCTGGAGGCCATTCGCGCCGAACTGGATGCCCCGAACGTGCCGCTGGGCATCATGATCGAGGTGCCGTCCGCCGCCGTCATGGCCGACCAGTTCGCCAAGTACGTCGACTTCTTCTCGATCGGCACCAATGACCTCACCCAGTACGCGCTGGCCATCGACCGCCAGCACCCCGAACTGGCCAGCCTGGCCGACGCGCTGCACCCCGCCGTGCTGCGCCTGATCGCCCAGACCGTGGCTGGCGCCCGCCCGTACAAGCGCCACGTGGGCGTCTGCGGCGGCCTGGCCGGCGACCCGCTGGGCGCCGCGCTGCTGGTCGGCCTGGGTGTCGATGAACTCAGCATGAGCGCCAGCGACCTGGGCACCATCAAGGCCCTGCTGCGTCGCCAGTCGCTCAGCGATCTGCAGGCACTGGCCCGCAAGGCCCTGGAGGCCGAGACCGTCCAGGAAGTCCGCGCGCTGGGCGCCGCCCTCAAATCCGCTTCTTCCCCCACTGCAGGAGATGCAGCATGACCCAAGTCCTGACCATTACTCTGAACCCGGCCATCGATCAGACCATTCCCGTCCAGAAACTGATCCCGGGCGAAGTGCATCGCGCCACCGGCCACAGCAGCACGCCAGGCGGCAAGGGCATCGGCGTCTCCATCATCCTGGCCTCGCTGGGTGTGCGCACCACCGCCACCGGCTGGCTTGGCGCCGACAACGACAGCCTGTTCGTCCAGGCCTTCGAGCGCAACGGCATCAAGGATGCCATGGTGCGACTACCCGGCAATACCCGAACAAACGTGAAGATCGTCGACAACGAAGCCGGTGAATCCACGGACGTGAACCTGCCCGGCATCAAGCTGGACGCCGGCGAGCAGGCCAAGGACGAGCTGATCCTGGCCGAGCGCATCGAAGCCTTGGCCCGGCCCGGCGACTGGTGCGAGTTCGGCGGCAGCCTGCCACCCGGCATCACCGTCGACATCTGGCTGCGCCTGGCCAAGCTGCTGGTGAACAAGGGCGTCAACATCGTCATCGACGTGGCCGGTTCCCAGCTGGGCCAGATCCTGAAGCGCTGGCCCAAGGAGGTGTCCTCCACCATCGGACCGGTCATGATCAAGCCCAACCGGCCCGAACTGGAAGAACTGGTTGGCCGCCCGCTCAAGCATGACCCCAACGAAGTGCTCAAGGCTGCCGAAGAACTGCGCGACGGTGGCGTGCAGCGCGTGGTTGTCTCCATGGGTGCCGAAGGCGCGCTGATCATCGGCCCCGAGGGCCGCTGGCTGGCCACCCCGCCCAAGGTCCAGGTCGCAACCACCGTCGGCGCAGGCGATACCCTGGTGGCCGGCACCATTGCCCGGTTGCTGCAGGGCAGTCCCTTCCCCGATGCAGCCGTCTTCGGCATGGCCTGCGCCGCCGCCCGCATTCAGCAGATCGAGTTCGGGCTTCCGTCGGTGCAGCAGGTCGAGACATTGGTCAAGCAGATCAAAGTCTCCCCGCGCTGATCATCCCAAGAACCCCCTAGAGGAGAGTCCCCGTGGCAAGCATCTTGGCGATTTCCGCCAGCCAATCCGGGCCCGCCCACAGCTTCATCGTCGGCGAAGCCCTGAAGTCTGCCGCCGCCCGGGCCGGACATAAGCTCGGCCTGAAGGTCATCAGCCATCTGGGTGAGCAAGGCAGTTTCTCGGACGACGACCTGGCCAAGGCCGATGTGGCCGTCGTGGTGGCCGATGGTCCCGTCGACCTGTCCGACCTTCCCAAGACACTGCGCATCTTCGAGACCACGCCGCAGGCCGTCTTCGATGACGCCGATGGCGTGGTCGCCCAGGCCGTGGCCGGCAGCGGCGGAGCCGCCAAGGCTGCCCCTGCCACCAGCGCCGTCGCCCCGGGGGGCAAGCCCCCCACCGGCATGAAGGTCGTGGCCATCACCTCGTGCCCCACCGGCGTGGCCCACACCTTCATGGCCGCCGAGGCCCTGGAGGAGGGTGCCGAGGCCGCGGGCTACACCATCAAGGTCGAGACCCGTGGCTCGGTCGGCGCGCAGAACACCCTCACTCCCGAGGAGATTGCCGCCGCCGACCTGGTGGTGATCGCCGCCGATACCCAGGTCGACAAGTCCCGCTTCGTGGGCAAGCGGCTCTACAGCACCAGCACCAAGGCCGCCATTCATGATGCCGGCAAGGTGTTCGATACCGCTTGGGCCGAAGCCACCCCCTGGGGGGATGGCAAGGCAGCCGCCGCAGGCGCCAAAGAAGAAGCCAAGGCAGGCAGCGGCGGCCGCAGCGGCCCCTACAAGCACCTGATGACGGGCGTCTCGTTCATGCTGCCCTTCGTGGTCGCAGGCGGTCTGCTCATCGCACTGGCCTTCGCCATCGGCGGTCTGGACGTTCCGTCCGATCCCAAGCTGGAAGGCACGCTGGGCTGGTACCTGTTCCAGGTCGGCGCCAAGTACGCCTTCACCCTGATGGTGCCCATCCTGGCCGGCTACATCTCGTTCTCCATTGCCGACCGTCCGGGCCTGGCGCCCGGCATGGTGGGCGGCATGATCTCCTCGGCCATCGGCGCCGGCTTCCTCGGCGGCATCCTGGCCGGCTTCCTGGCCGGCTACCTCACGCAGTTCCTGGCCAAGGCCATCAAGCTGCCGCGCACCCTGGAAAGCCTCAAGCCCGTACTGATCCTGCCGCTGCTGTCCACCGGCATCATCGGCGTGCTGATGCTGAGCGTGCTCGGCAAGCCCATGGTCGCCGCCATGGAAGGGCTGACCCACTGGCTGCAGGGCATGCAGGGTCAGGACATCGCGCTGCTTGGTGCCATCCTCGGGGCCATGATGGCCTTCGACCTCGGTGGCCCGGTCAACAAGGCGGCCTATGTCTTCGGCACCACGCTGCTGGCCAGCAACATCAAGATCCCGATGGCCGCCGTCATGGCGGCCGGCATGGTGCCTCCGCTGGGCATCGCCGTGGCCTGCTGGATCTTCCGCAACCGCTTCAGCAACGAAGAGCGTGACGCCTCCAAGGCGGCCGCCGTGCTGGGTCTGGCCTTCATCACCGAAGGCGCCATTCCCTTCGTCGCCCGCGACCCGCTGCGCGTCATCCCGGCCTGCATGATCGGTGCAGCCACCACCGGTGCCCTGGTGGGCCTGATGCACATCGAACTGGCCGCCCCTCACGGTGGCGTATTCGTGATGCTGATCCCCGGCGCCATCAGCAACGTGCCGATGTACTGTGCCGCCATCGCTGCCGGGGCCGTCGTCACCGCGCTGGGTCTGGGCATCTTCAAGAAGCCCATGTCCGCCCAGGCACAGGCCGCAACGGCGTAAACCGCCCAAGCCGAATCGGGAACGAGACGCCACCCGTCACGTTCCCCCCAAGGCCAACCCTTTGCGGGTTGGCCTTTTTTGTGGGCGGTAGATAATGAGGGGGCGCAGCAACAGGCCCGGCAGCAGGGGCCCCACCGCGCCCCGGCAGGCTCGGGTCCGCACCCCCGACAAGACACCTCTGCACTCGGGTTGCAGGCCCGTGCCCTGCCGGCAACACCGCCTGCGGCCGGCCCGACACGGCCGCCACACTCCACCCGAGGGACAACAACAGCATGGAAACCGAGTACAAGACGCCGCCCGAGAAATTCGCGGCCTTCCTGAAACGGCAACGGATGGTCTTCATCGTCGCCTTCCTGGGCTATGTCTGCGCCTATCTGGTGCGCAACAACTTCAAGCTCATGTCCAAGTCCATCATGGTGGCCAATGACTGGAACAAGGACGACATCGCCATGCTGCTGTCATGCCTGACCGTCTCCTACGGTCTGGCCAAGTTCTACATGGGCGCCCTGGGCGACAAGATGAGCCTGCGCAAGCTCTTCGCCACCTGCCTGGCCGCCAGCGCCGTCATCTGCATCATCATCGGTTTCTATCACACCTCCATCGCGGCCCTGGCCGTGCTGCTGGTGCTGTGCGGCGTCGTGCAGGGCGCACTGGCCCCCGCCTCCCAGAACATGATCGCCAACTACTTCCCCAACCGCACGCGCGGGGCGGCCATCGCGGGCTGGAACATCTCGCAGAACCTGGGCTCGGCCATGCTGCCCATGATGATCGCCTTCATGACCACGCTGGGCTGGATCATGCCCAAGACGGGTGACGTGCTGTACGCCTTTGTCGTGCCCGCCGTGCTGGTGCTGGCCGTGGCCGTCTTCTGCTGGAAGCATGGTGGCGACAAGCCCGAAGCCGAAGGCCTGGACTCGCTGCGCACCATGTACGGCGAAGCCGGTGAATCCAACGTCGCCAGCGAAGAAGAGAAAACCAACCTCACCTACTGGCAGCTCATCTGGAAATACGTGTTCTGCAATCCGGCGCTGCTGCTGGTGGCCTCCGTCAACGTGGCGCTCTACTTCATCCGCTTCGGTGTCGAGGACTGGATGCCCATCTACCTGCACGAAGTGGCCAGGATGGAAGACGCCCATGCCCAGATGGCCATCTCCACGCTGGAATGGGTCGCCATCCCCGGATCGCTGCTGTTTGCCTGGCTGGCTGCCAAGTACCCCAACAAGATGGCCCGCATCGGTGCCATCGGCCTGTTCATCATGGCTGGCGTCGTCTTCGCCTATGAAGCCATCACGGCATCAGGTGCGCCCAACTACGCACTCATGCTGGTGGTCTGCGGCATTCTCGGCGCCCTCATCTACGGGCCGCAGCTCATCGTCAACATCCTGACCATCAACTTCGTGCCGCTCAACGTCGCCGGCACCGCCATCGGCTTCGTGGGCGTCACCGCCTACCTCATCGGCAACATGGGCGCCAACTGGGTCATGCCCATCCTGGCTGACAACTTCGGCTGGTTCTGGTCCTATGTCGTGGTGGCTGGCCTGTCAGTCTTTGCCGCCATCGGCTACCTGATCCTGGCCAAGCGCGAAGAGCAGGTCATCAAGGCCTGATGCAGTACCGGTACAACGGCTCAAGGCTTGCAGAACGTGATGCAATAGAAGCGATCATCCCAGATCAGTTCGGTCTGTCGATCCTTCACAGCATCTGGAATGCAGGCCTCAATCGCCCCCAGATCGACAGTTGCACCTTCGAAATACTTCTTCGACATCGCACTCTTCTTGTACTGCTCGTCGACATAATCCGCCGTTTCGTCGGCAATCATCAACTTCGTGCCGGGCTTGGCCACCCGAAGCATCTCGCGCACCGCAAGCGCCTTGTCGTTGAAGAAGTTGATCCCGCCCACGTGGAACACCACATCAAACGAATCGTCGGCAAAGGGTAGATCCTCCGCCGCGCAGTTCACCAGCCCCAGATTCGCCTTTTCGGCCCAATGGGCATGACAGCGTTTGAGCATGCCCAGCGAAATGTCCACGCCAGCCAGATCGATAGTCTGCAGATCCACCCCGTCGGGCACATAGGCCAGATCGGCACCCGTACCGATCGAGACATACAGCATCGCACTGCCCGGCCTCCATGACAGCCTGCTCATCAGATGACGGCGCATCTCCGCGATGGAGTCACCGTACTTGATTCGCCCCACCCATTTCTCGGCAAAATCATAGCCAACCGACATCCAGTCATACATCTCCATGTACTTCTCGTTGTCGCCCTTCAGGTAGGCCGGATTCTGATACAGATAGATGCCGTCCTCACTCTTCAGGGTGGCGACATCAATACTGGGCTTGAACTTCTCCAGAATATCACTCATGGATATCATCTCCCGATTTCATTCAGGGATTCGGGAAATGGCCCCAGCAGCGTCCGCGGAACGTACGGAACAGGGACGCCATCCCCCTCACAGGGACTGAACGATACGACGTCTTCTCACCTGACAACTCACGATGGAACCTGCACGTCCCTGTCATTGATCTCCCAGAAACGTCTTGCGAAGAGTCTGGAGCGCATCGTGCAACTTCACCTTGGCATCCTCGACTCGATGTCGCGCTTGCTCAAGTCGCGCATCGACACGTTCCTCCGTCTGCGCATCCACCTGCGAATCATCATCGCTAACCAGATCTCGGCGATCGTAGCGATATATGGTACCACCGCATGTGTGCGTGGCATCATCCAGCAAAGCTTCATCGTCTTCATTGACATCGGCCAGCAAGACGAAACTGCTCGGCTTCATAGCACTGGCCAGCGCCTCGGAAAACTTTCGGTGAATGCCGACACCCCGAAGACGCTCAGCCATCCAGTTCAGACTGCCCGACAGATCCAGCCCCAGGGTCCTTGCGCCGTCAAGCGTGGCAGAAAGACTGTCGACCAGAAGCTTCAATCCCACATCCTCGCCTGAAGAATTGTCGCGCTGGACGATCCTCACAGCACCGGACTCATCGCGCGTGAAGAGCACGCTTCCTCGAAGTGCCACCTTCCGGGATGTCCCCAGTCTTTTCAGTGCCTTCACTCCTTGTTGCGCATGCGCCTCGTCATAGAACACAATCATCACGATTCTGTTCACATCATCTCCTTTCACATCAGAATCCATCAATATCTTTCATCACCAGTACTTTCTGACGATCAGCCTGTTCCGCATATGGAAACCACGCAGCTGCCGGGCCGATCAATGCAGCTCATGACCACCGGAATCTCTTTCATCACCCCCCTCCTCCACACATAAATCTTCTGACTGCATCTGCTGATTCACTGTCGGGAAGAAGCCGCTGGCGATGAAGTAACCCACATACCGATCCAGCATCTCTGAGTCTGCACCCATCAGCGCAACATCCAGCTTAGCTGCCATATCGCGAGTGATGTCCGAATTCACTGCTGATTCCTCGACCACGGCCTGGCTGTCCTGGAACAGGAATCCTGCCAGTCTTGCCCCGGGATCATCCGGCCTGTCCTTCAGCAACCGGATAGCCCGATCACGCCACACGGCGTAGGGAACCACCTCCAGTCTGAACCCAGCCCTTCGGACCGCTGCCACCAGCGCTTCCCCCGTCACGGTTTCTGCTGATATCGGATGCCAGTTTCGATTGGCCAGATCATCCTGCAGGGACAACGTGACCACCGCTGCGCTCACATGGTCGACCGGAGTCAGGATCTCATCGAATCCGGTATCCGGTATTGACGCCAGCAGAAGGCAGACACGCACCAGGCCCCAATAGAAATCATCCCGCTGGCAGGCACCACCCTGGCTGTCTCCTGCCACCCGGCCAGGCCGATAGATACTGACGGGTATTCCCCGGTGCCGTGCAGCCTCAGCCATACGCTCCGCCACCCATTTCGTCTGCAGGTAGCCCATGCGCAATGTCTCGCCATGACGCGCCGAACAATGCTCATCGAGAATGCCAACATCATCGGCATCTGCACGCGTGAGAGTATAGATCGTCGAAACAAAGTGAAGGCGCTTGACATGATGCGCCGATGCCAAGCGTATCAGCTCGCGGGTACCTTCCACGTTTGCCTTGCGCATCTGATCATAGGTCAGGACGAAGTTCACCTGGGCAGCGCAATGGTAGATGGCGTCCAGTCTCTCGGACAGCTCACGGTACATCGCTGCACCGACCCCCAACATCGGCAATGACAGATCACCCACCACAACCTCGATCCTGTTCTGGTCCAGCTCACCGGGAAGGCCATACCGCTTCCATGTCTCGCTAAGTCGGAGCAACCCGCCTTCCTCGTCCTGGGCGCGCACGATGCACAGGACCTGATACTCCGTACGTGCAATCAGCTCCCGCAGCATGAAAATGCCCAGAAAACCGGTGGCCCCTGTCAGCAGCACGCATCCTGCCCTCTGAGAAGGGACCGCATTCCCGGATGCCTGGATGCCCGCCGGCAGCGTGGCATCACGCTGCATAGCTGCCCACGTCTCGTCGGCCTCCTCACCTGCTGCATCGCCATGCTCCAGCAAGTCGGCCATTCCAGCAATGGTCGGTGCCAGGAACAGATAACGGAGTGGGATGTCTCTTCCCGTACGCTCCCTCAGCTTGAGAACCATCTGCGCAGCCAGCAACGAATGTCCGCCCAAGGCAAAGAAATCATCCTCGATACCGACCCGGCCGACGCCAAGGATTTCTGCCCAGACATCGGCCATGTCACGCTGCAATGCCGTACGCGGTGCCACATAGGCTTTTTCCTGCATCTGCAACAGCCGGTCAGGCGCCGGTAGTGCCTTCCGATCCGTCTTGCCATTGGGCAGAAGCGGCATACTGTCCAGGAACACATAGGCAGACGGGCACATGTAGTCAGGCAGACTGACACTCAGCGCCTCCGCCAATCTGCGTTCGATACGGGCCTGCCTTGCACGCAGACCCGGCTGATTCGCATAGGCCTGCGCACCCGTTGCCGATGGCAGTACCTGAACAGGCATTGCCGCTGCCGCCGACTCCAGCGACCAGTCCGCCGGCGTCAACAGCATGTCGAACTGTCCTTCCGGTCCGACAGCATTCGACGAATCATCATCTTTCCTGATGTGTGCTTTCGAATGCCACCGAATGAGTACCCGACAATGCGGTTGCAGACGCCGACAGGCCTCCTCCGGATCAAGCGCAGGAACGGACCTCAGAATCCTTTCCTCGACACTGGCAAGAAGTTCGGACCTTCCAGCGCCCTGGCGCTCGCTGAATTCCAGCAAGTCTGCCATGAGGCAGTCCCTGACCACCCTGGCATTCGGTATCCCCGTGATCAACACCGGCCCCGACAGCCCCTGTTCTGCCTCGCTGACCAGCGATCGAAGATCGTCCCCGCCATTCCACGCCCGTGTCTCGGAAGGTATATCCCTGACGCTCGACTCTGCCCGAAGTATGGCGTCGTAACGGTATCGGCACATCTCCGTCCCGTATACACCGCGCCGCATCCACACCCACGCTTCAGGAAGTCCATGCTCCGACGCCATGAGCCATTCAAAGAACCGTGGGTCCAGCGCCAGCTCCCTCTCCTGATCAAGGGCCAGCCGTGCGCGATCGCCAATTGTCCGCACATCATCATTGTCGTTGGCCTGATACACTGCCACGGAAACAGCAAAGGCGTTCAACAAGGCCTTGTTGCGCAGGTCACCAAGGAATATGCTTCCTCCCGGCGCCAGTTTCTGGCGGCATGCCGACAGCACGCGCAACAGGTAATCGACGCTCGGAAAGTACTGTACGACCGAGTTCATGATGATCAGATCGAAGCCGGACTCATCAAGTCGCTCCAGTTCGTGCGCAGCCATGCGATGCAGCGCGATACGTCCCTGCCTGATACCAGCACTGGCCACCTTGTCCCGAATCTCCTGGAATGCCGCCGATGAGATGTCGGTTCCCACATAACGTTCGCAATCTCCCATCAGCTGCTCCAGCAGCAGTCCGGTACCACAGCCGATCTCCAGTATTCGCCGTGGCTTCAGCGCACGCAGTCTCTGCACGGTGACATCCACCCATTCACGCATCTCTACAAGCGGGATGGGCTCCCCGGTGTAGCTGCTTACCCAACCGCTGAAGTCCGCGTCGCCCCCCTCGCATGACGCACCATCGTTTGGGACGGTCCCACCTGAACGTACATTCTCCCTGGCCTGGGACGCGGTCTCCACGGATACCTCTGCTTCAGTGTACGCCTCATCGAAGACCATGCGCCATTCGTCAACTGCATCATCCTCCTGTCTTACATCTCCAGATTCTTCCTCCCTGATAACCAGATAGCCGACCAAGCGCTGATCCCCAGGCCTGTCTTCACGCACCATCACGACGGCATTACTCACCGCTTCATCCCGCATCAGCGCATGCTCGACTTCACCCAGTTCGATACGCAGCCCGCGAATCTTCACCTGCTGGTCGATCCGACCCATATACTCGATGACTCCGTCCGCATCGAACCGCGCCAGATCTCCGGTCCGGTACAGACGCCCCCCCGGATGAAGAGGATCGGACAGGAAACGTTCCCGGGTCAGTTCATCCCGGAACAGATATCCGGTTCCTACTCCAACACCACCGATGTAGAGTTCACCGGGAACACCGATGGGTACGGGATGCATATACCTGTCCAGTATATAGATGCGAATGTTGGCAATCGGCTTGCCGATCGGCACGATGTTCCGAGCGTAGGGGAGCCGGCAGTCCCAGGCGGTCACATCCACTGCTGCTTCGGTGGGACCATACAGATTGTGCAGGTCTGCCTGGAACTTCCTCCTGAAATCGCCCACAAGCTCCGTCGTCAGCGCCTCGCCACTGCACATGACAGCCCGCAGGCTCGTGCAGCCCGGCGAGTCGGGATCCGCAAGGAATATCGACAGCATCGAGGGCACAAAATGCGTCACCGTGATGCCTTCCTGCTGAATCAGCTCCGACAGCCAGCTACTGTCGCGATGTGCGCCGGGGGGCGCCACGACCAGGGTAGCCCCCGTCATAAGCGGCCAGAATAACTCCCAGACCGATACATCGAAGCTGAACGGCGTCTTCTGCATGACCCGATCTGCGGCTGAAAGGTCATACGCGTCCTGCATCCACAGCAGGCGATTGCAGATGGCAGCATGACTGTTTCCTGCGCCCTTGGGTTTACCCGTGCTGCCGGACGTATAGATGACATAGGCAAGATCCGCTTCACCGACGTGGTCGGGAAGGTTCTCCCGATCATGCGGTTCGACCTCGTCATCGGCCGAGAGCTGAACCAGCCTATCTTTTCCATGATGGCTCAACCACGCCGGCGCCTTCCCTTGATGCAACACCATCTCGGCCCGACTGTCGTCCAGCATGAACGCCAAGCGATCTTCCGGATAGTCCTTGTCCAGCGGAAGATAGGCACCACCAGCCTTCAGTATGGCCAGTAGGCCGATGACCAGCTCGATTGATCGCTCGCCGAACATGCCGATGACCGGGTTGTCGCCGGTGCACCGGGCACGTATCTGTCTGGCCACCCTATTGGCGCGTGCGTTGAGCTCGGCATAGGTCAGGGATATGCCATTGAACCTGAGGGCAATTGCATCCGGGGACTTCGCCACCTGCCGCTCGACCAGCCGATGCAGCAAATAAGGCCTGTAAGCCGAATAATCACGCTCCGTGTCGTTGAAGGAATCAATGACCTGACGAAGCTCCTGTCCGCTCATGACCTCCAGCTCGCTCACCTGTCGACCAGGGTGAGCCACGATGTCCTCCAGCAGGACCAGATAATGATCGAGCATGCGTTCGACCGTTTCCTGATCAAACAGATCGCTGCTGTACTCGATTCGAACGTTCAGCCCTTCAGGTTCCTCGAAGACATTCAAGAGAATGTCAAACTTGCTGGTACCGTTGTGAATGTCGTATGGCGTGATCTGCAACCCCGGCAGGCTTGCTTCCGGCATGGGCTCATTCTGCAGCACGAACATCACCTGGAAGAACGGAGGCCGATTTGTCTCGCGTTGCGGCTGCAGATCCTCCACCAACCGCTCGAATGGAATGTCCTGATGCTGAAAGGCCGCCAGCGCTGTACGGCGCACTTGCGACAGCAGTTCGATGAAGGTCGGGTTCTTCTGAAAGTCCGCCTTCAGTACCAAAGTATTGACAAAGAAGCCAATCAGGTCCTCAAGCTCCGGGCGGCTCCTGTTAGCTACGGGCGTGCCTACATAGATCAGATCCTGACCTGTGTAACGGTTCAGCAGCACGTCAAACGCAGCCAGCATGACCATAAATAGCGTCGCCCCCTCGTTGGCTGCCAGATTCTTGAGCGCCTCCCGCAGCCGCACTGGATAGACTCTGACGACCCGGCCACCTTCGTAGCTGGGAAACACCGGTCGAGGCCGATCGCTGGGCAATTCCACGGCCGGGATGTCGCCCCCCAGTTCCTGGCGCCAGTAATCGAGCTGCGACTGAAGCAGGGCCTCTTCCAGCCAGCGTTTCTGCCATTCGGCATAGTCCCCATACTGAATGGACAAGGGAGGCAGCGGATCCGGATCACCATTGGCATAGGCAATGCTCAACGCCAGCACTTCCTTGATGAGCACTCCGAGTGACCAGCCGTCGGATACGGCATGATGCATGGTCCATATCAGAAGCGCGTCATCATCGGCCACACGAATGACTCTGGCACGAAACAGCGGCCCTCGTTCCAAGTCGAAGGGTCGACATGTTTCCTCGATGGCCAGTCGCTCGGCCTCACGCCAACGATCAGCCTCGGGCAGGTCACGCAGATCGTCTATCGGCAGCTCGAAAGGACGATCGGCCGGGGCAACGAACTGTATGGGAACACCATCCCTCAGGATGAACGTGGTCCTCAGTACTTCATGACGTGCGACAACCGTCTCCAGAACCTGGCGCATCTGGTCTGTCGACATGTTGCCACGAATCCGGGCGGCATCGTGCATGTTGTATATCGAAGATCCCGGCATCATCTGTTCCAGAAACCAGAGACGCTGCTGCGGGAATGATGCCACGGCATGTACCGGATCGTCGCGTCTGGATATTCCCGTCCTGCTTCCTCCTTCGCCGCCACTCAGTTTCTTCAGAAGCTTCTGCTTGACGGCGGAAAGCCTGTGGCGGCGCTGCGTCAGTGATGAGGTATCCAACGACTCGGACATTTTCTGTTCCTCGTATCCATAACCATTCAATCCGACAGCACTTCTGCCAGCTGCTCTGCCTGTTCGTCCGACAGGCCCTCGATCATGTCTAGAATCCGTTCTTCCAGCAGGCCAGCAAGCTGTCGGACTGTCGGATGATCAATGAGGTCACTGAGCTGGAATTCCACGGGGTAGCTGTCCTGAATGCGGGCAACCAGCTGCGTCGCCAGCAGTGAATGACCTCCCAGCTCAAAGAAGTCGTCCAGAACACCGACGCCCTTCAGTCCGAGCAGTCCTGCCCACATGGTGGCCAGAACGCGCTCCAGTCGGGATTCCGGCTCCACCAGTTCCGTGCTCAGCTCGGGACGGTCGTACTGCCCCGCATCGCCCGAGTGCTCGCCCCCGGATGGGCCCCCTGTCGACTTCATCGACGCCAGACGATCATGGAGGTCTCCGGTGCTCACCAGACAATATCCCTCGATGGCAGCACCAATCAGCGCATCCACTATCCGGCCTGCTTCATTCGCCTTGATCGCCATGGCCGTCATGGGCAAGCCCTCGGCCCTGGGAGGTACCCAGGCATCCCAGGCCACGCTCAGCCAGCGCACCTGGGCCATAGCCCGTGATGACGCAAATCGGTCCATCCAGATGGTGCCGGCGTCATAGGCGGTCGTTCCCGCCACGCCCAGAACCCCGAAGAGCGAGGACTGCATCAGACAGAATCTGACATGTCGGCAATCCTTCAGCAGCGACTGCAACACCATCACGCCGCGGATCTTCGCCTGCCTGTGCAGCTCGAGGGTATCCGGATCGGTATCGGAAAGCCGGCAGAAGACTGAGCTTCCACTGACCCCTGCAGCGTGCACGACGCCGTGCAAGGGACCGAACGCTCGCTGAGCTTCATCGAACGCCCGGCGCATGGCGTCCTCATCGGAAACGTCGGCCTGACGAACCATGATGGCCACCCCCCGACGCTTCAGCGCCACGAGCCCGGAAAGCGTCTCGTACAGCACATCCTCCGGACCGATCTCGTCCAGCACCTTCTGCCAGTCTTCCGGCGCTGGAAGCGCACGTCTTGAGATCAACAGCAGACTCGAACCGTACTTGTCGGCTAGATGGGAAGCGATGATCATGCCCACTTCGCCAAGCCCTCCCGTAATGGCGATCAGCCCCCCGGGCGGCAACACGGCATGCGCATCATCATCAGGCATCGGCAACCGCTCGAAACCTTCTACAAGGCGTTGTCCGCCTCGCCATGCCACACGTGAGGCCATGGCGTCGGAATCCTCCTCACCACGGTCCATCGCCTGCGCCCGCCAGCGCATCTCACGGGCTACTCGACCCCCAATCCATGCCAGGTCACAGGAACGCTCGAAATCGACCGAAAACGCACGAACAGCGGAGAACTCATTGCCGATGACGCGTAGCGCACCAAGCACACCAGAGGCTATCAGATCCTCGCTGTCCGTCCCGGCATGTTCCTTCCAGCCCTGGCTGACCATCAGCACATTCATGCACGAATCTTCGGTACCAAATGCCGCGATTTCAGTCAACAGGGAGATGGTTTCCTGCAAGACATCCGCCGCACGTCCCAGCGCAACAGCGTCATGATCCGGTGTACCGCCCGAATCCAGAAGACCGGGTGCCCACAGGACGACCATGCGTGAGCCTCCCCCCCTTGCATCCAGCCTCTCCAGCAACTCCCGGCATGTTGCACGCGCCGTGAAGGTCAACCGGAAATCTGCGCCATCGGAATGATCGCCCGACATCTCCGTCATCGCCTGCCGAATCGCAGCCTGCATGACCTCAGGCACATCAATCAGAAGACAATCTGCTCCTGCCCTGGGCTCAACGCCATCATGCGTGGAAAGAATACCGGGAAAGGACGGCTTCCAGCAGCGCGCATACAACCAATTCTCGATCGGAAGCCGTCCTGACCTGTCCCTGGTAGCTTCCAGGCCCTTGCCCAGCTTCCTGGGATTCAGGTAATAGCGTTGCCGCTCGAATGGATAGGATGGTAATGGAATACGCCTGGTTGCAGTGGAATCATCTTCGTTTCTCCAACGTGACCAATTCACGTTCACGCCATGGGCCCACAGGCTACCGAAGGCATGCGCGAACATCTGTTCATCATCTGTCTTCCCGGCATCCTGTGCATGACACATGGAGGCCACCACGGAATGTTCGTCGCTACATGCCGGATTCTGTCTGGCAAAGGTTGCCAGAGTCCGGCCGGGTCCCATCTCGACAAGGACAGAAGGCCCCGCGTTCAGCAGCTCGCCAACTCCCTGCCGGAAGTTGACGGCATGGCGAACGTGACGCGCCCAGTAATCGGGGTCACAGGCCTCTTCATCCTCTATCCATTGACCACTCATGTTGGAGACGAACCGCAAACGGGGGGGGCGGCGTCGGACCTTGCCGATCGCCTTGGCCAGCGGTTCATGTACACCGGACATCATGCCGGAATGAAACGCATGGGAGGTATGCAGCGGCTGAACCGCAAAACCACGCTCCCTGACCCACTGTATAGCTTCCGCCACACGACCGGACTCACCTGTCAACACGCAGAGATTGGGTGAATTGTCTGCAGCGATCTCCACGCCGGGCACATTCAACCCGGCCAGCCCCTCCACGCCCGCTGTGACGGCAACCATGCTTCCTGCCGGCTGCAGCTGCATCAGTTCGGCACGCAACGCTACCAGACGCAGTGCATCATCTGGCTCGAACACGCCCGCCACACATGCAGCTACCCATTCTCCGATGCTGTGCCCGATCATGCCGGCCGGTTCCACACCGACATCCAGCCACTGCATGGCCATGGCATACTCGACAGCAAACAGTGCCGGCTGCGCGAACCGGGTCTGCCTCAGCTGCTCGGCGGCCAGCTCCCTGGCATCTTCTTCCGGATAGAGCAATGAACGGAGATCCATACCCAGCACCGGAGTCAATATGCCAGCCGCGTGATCGATCGTTTCACGGAACACGCCCTCCTGCTCATAGAGAGCCCGTCCCATACCGGGATATTGCGTACCTTGGCCCGGAAACATAAACATCACGCGCGGGCTTGCGGTGCCTGCAAGGCCTTTGACCAGATGGCGAGAGCTGCCACTCTCCATCGCCGCCGCCGCATCTTCCGTGCTGCGTGCGACCACAACGGCGCGATGAGAGAATGCTGCGCGACCCTCCTGCAGAGTGTACGCCGCCTCCCGGATGTCCGTGTCGGGATTCGATGCCAGATACCCTCCCATGTCGGCCAGATACCTGTCTCGTCCCGACGCAGTCCGTGCGGACAGGGGCAGAAGTATCGGACGCCCGACAGCGTCATCGCGTTCCTCCACGTCAACCGGCACATAGCCACGTGGATCGGCGACAATTACGTGCGCGTTCGTTCCCCCAAATCCAAAGGAACTCACCCCGGCGATTCTGGGTCGCTCACTGTCTGTCCAGTCGATGCGATCGGCACTGATCCGAAAAGGGGTCTCGGATAGACCAAGCTCGGGATTCGGCTGCTCGAAATGCAGCGTCGGCGGTATCACCCCATGACGCACCACCAGAGAAGCCTTGATGAGGTTGGCAACACCAGCTGCCTGATCGAGATGCCCCATGTTGGATTTGAGCGAACCCAGCGTGCAGGACGCCGGCAACGAACCCAATGACCGGTATGCCCTCATCAACGCACTGACTTCCACCGGGTCTCCCAACGGGGTGCCAGTTCCATGAGTCTCGACATAGCCGATGTCGTCGGGCCGAACCTCCGACAGTCCCATGGCCTCGACAATGGCAGCCGCCTGTCCGTCGGCGCTAGGTGCAGCAAAGCTGGCCTTGTCCGCACCATCGTTGTTGATTGCGCTTCCCAGGATGACGGCATGCACCGTGTCATGATCACGCAACGCATCGGATAGCCGCTTCAGGACGACCACGCCGGCGCCGTCGCTGCCGAATGTCCCTTGGGAATGGTGATCGAACGGACGACAGTGCCCATCCGGTGCAAACACCCCGCCCTTCTGATAGAAATAACCAGCATGGGGAAAGACGACCGAAACCCCTCCAGCCAAGGCCATGTCGCACTCCATGTCGAGCAAGGACTGACATGCCATGTGTGTACAGACCAGAGACGTCGAACATGCGCATTGCAAGGTGACTGCGGGCCCCTTCAGGTTGAGCTTGTAAGCAACCCGTGTTGCCAGGAAATCCTTGTCCTCATGAATGGCAAGTGCATGAATACCGCTCAATGCTTCGTCCGAATCAATGACATTGAACAGCAGGTATGAATTCTGATTTTCTCCCGCAAATACGCCCACTGATCCAGGGCAATTGCCAGGATCATATCCGGCATTCTCCAGGGCAGTGTAGGCAACCTCCAGAAAGACCCGTTGCTGCGGATCAAGAATCTCCGCCTCTCTGGGACTGTAGCCAAAGAACGCTGCATCGAAGCTCTCCACCTCCTCAATGACACCTCTTACTGGCACGTAGTCGGGATCCTGAATGACCCAGTCCGGTAGCCCGGCGTGCTTCAGCTCCTCGGGGGTGAATCGGGTGGTTGTCTCCCTGCCTTGCACCAGATTTTCCCAGAATTGATCCACATTCGATGAACCCGGAAAGCGACCAGCCATGCCGACGATTGCAATCAGCCGCGAATAGTCCTCCGCAGTACGGTCAGTGCTGGATCGATCGTTCAAGACCATTGCTCATGCCTCCTTGTATTCAAGCCAGTCTCACCTTTCCCCGAGGCCCACCAGTCATGGATGCCCTGCATGCGCCCGTGCCCTGCGCCGGCTGGACCGACGCTTCGCCCTGCTCAGCGAGCCTTTGACCACGGCACTATCATCATTCTCCCGCCGGAGGAAATTGCTCAGTGCGGTAACCGTGGGATACTGAAGGAGGTCCACGACAGACACCTCCACGCCCAGTTGCTCCATCAGTCGGTTACGCATCTGCAGGATGAGCAGCGATTGACCGCCCAGGTCGAAGAAGTCCACATCCATTGGGCATGAATCCATCTCCAGAAGATCGGCCCATATGCGGGCGATCTGTTCCGTCAATTCGCTTTCCGTTCCTGATGTGGATATGGAATTCCTGCCCTGATCGCTGCCGATGCTCCCGCCCGACGCAGTTCCAGCCACGGATAACGTATTGCACTCCACTGGGGCAGGCCAGCCCAGGCTTTCAAGCAGGGCGGCGACCGTACCAGCCATGCCCTCCCTCGCCCAGTGCACAAGAATCGATCGCATCCAGTTCAGAAGACCGTTCAGCAATGCACCAGGCGTCCTTCCGCCAAAGTACTTCGCATCATGGAATAGGCGCAGGCGTATTCCTCTTTCCGGGATGATCATGAGTTCCAGTGGAAACGGAACATGTTCTTCCGTACCAAATCCATGAACACGCAACGGGGCCGCGGTGTCACTCGCCATGCTGGCATCCATCGGGTAGTTTTCGATGACCAGAGCCGCCTCGAACAGCGAATCATGGCGCCCCAGACCAAGTGCCCGCTGGATGTCCGCCAACCCGACCCACTCATGGGGTGTCATCATTGCCTTGGATCGCTGCACCGACTGGAGCCACGTCACCACATTCTGATGCGGCTCAATCGATACGCGCATCGGGATGGTATTGATGCAAAGACCGATCACATCATCGATTCCGTCAAGGGCAATATTCCTGCCGGACACGGTATTGCCGAATACAACATCCCCTCCCATGCCCAAGGACGCCAGAACCAGACCATAGGCAGCCTGCAGTGTGGTGGCCAAGGTCACGCCGGCGCTGCCACACGCCCTACGCAGAAGTCCAGTCTCCTCCTCGGTCAACCCCAACTCCAGAGACAACGATGTCATGGCATTCCTGTCTTCGCTGGTTTCATGGGTGTCCACCATGCGCAGCAGCGGCCGACCACCGGGTATTCCCTGAAGATGGCCCTTCCACATTCGGACTGCCTCGTCCCGCGGAAGCGTCTGGAGTACCGACAGGTAGTCCCGGAACGTGGCACCGCATGCACCTTCGGGGGCCACGTTCGAATCATTGCCTTCGTACAGCGTGAACAACTCCTTCACCACACTGGCCAATGACCATCCGTCCATCAGAACATGATGATGTGTCCACACGAATCTGCTCTCACCGGAAGCCATATGGATCAGTGCAAATCGATGCAATGGCCAGCCGTCGATGTCCATGCCACGCCGCCGATCCTCTTCTAACCATGTCCGCCATTGCGCCTCATCCAGACCAACGTCCTGGCCTGCTTCAGTCCATTCAATGTCATCCATGTGCAGAATGGCCTGAACTGGGTGAGGCAAACCCTCGTGATGGAAGCTGGCACGCAGTGCGGGATGCCGCTCCAGCAAAAGTCTGCAGGCATGCTTCAGCCTGTCCGCGTCCAGTTCTCCCTCCAGAACGCAGTGAAACTGAATCAGGTAATGATCACTGCCCGGGTGACTCAAGCCGTGAAACAGCAAGCCATGTTGCAATGGTGTCAGAGGTAGAATGTCCTCGAGCATTCCATCTTTGGTGCTGGAAATCCTTTCACACCTGTCCACAACTCGAAAATAATCCCGACGTCCGATACCTGCCAGCGCGAGATCGGCGCGGGGTAACGTCAGCTCCCTATCGCTGAACACGGCCTGCACGATCCGTCTCATGCCGAGAACAATGCCTTCATGAAGCCTTGAAATGGTTTCCGTCCGGTATCGGAATCGCCCATAGGCATACCCAACCTTCAGCATGTCATCCACCAGTCGCACATCCATCACGATTTCATGCGTACGTGCGGCATGCGGATCTCGGGCACATACCTCCTCGCTGGCCGTCATCCCGAATTCCAGGCCGGCTTCATCGAACTCTCCCAGATAATTGAGCACGATGCCTGCCTCGGGAAGATCCTTCATCCGGTTGTCCGGGGGGGCACAGAACCGGATCCAGGCCAGATCCAATGCATGATGCTCGAATTCCTGCAAAGCTGCTTGCGCGTTCTCGACGCACTCCAGCACATCCGGACCGGTCATGGAAAGCGCAACCGGATACATCAACGTGTACCAACCCATGGTCTGACTATTGTCAGGAAGCCCGTGGAAGACCCCCCTTCCGGAAGACTCCATCTCGAAGCAGGCCACGTCGACGCCACTGAGGCTGTTCAACGCATGTGCCAAGGAAATGGCCAGAAGTTCCGGCATTCGCAATCCGGCGGTATCCAGAACAGCCTTCCAGGGACTTCCGACTGCTTCCAGGCCATTCAGCACCGAGGGATCAAAGATGTCTGCCAGATGGACCCGCCCCTCATGAAACGTCGATGATGATTCCAAATTGGGTCCGACTGGATCGTCGGGTGGCAATCCGACGGCATGCTGCCAATCATGCCCGATCCAGAACGCACGCAATCGGTCGATCCCGATATCTCTCATCTTCCAGTCCAGCGCGCGAGCCCAGGCGGAAAATGACACGACGCTGGCGTGGGAGGATTCCCTGCCTGCCAGATACGCCTGGCAATCTGCCCTGAAGTGTTCAAGCAGATTGAACCAGGACACCATGTCCACGATCAGATGATGTGCAACCAGTGCAAGACGCACTGTTCCCTCGTCAGGACCCAGTATGAAGGTTGCATGCAGGAGTGGACCGTTCTCCAGGTCAAGACCCACCTGCATCTCGTTCAGACGATCCAGCAGCGCCGCGCGCGCCGATGAACGATCAATATCCGGCAGGGGGAAGACATCCACGGAGACTCGTGGCTGCTCATCCAGCGATTGGGCCCACCCGGACGAGGGATTCCGATGGTATCGAAGACGCAGGACATCGTGCTGCATCAGGCAACGCGTCAGTATGTCCATTTGAGCCTGTACAGGTATATCCGCCGTCACCGGTGTCACCAGCCATTGGTTCCACCTTGCCGGTGCATCGGGAAGAACCTGGAAGAACCACGCCTGAACAGGCAGCATAGGCACCTCGCCGGTCGACACATCTTCGAGTTCTGCCTCATTATCCATGGCCGCCCGTCGGGAACGCTGCTCGATCACATCCGCCAGGTCGGTCAGAACAGGATATGCGAATACATCCGTTGCAGAAAACGTCAGGCCCGCAGATCTCGCCCGTGCCACGAGCTGAATGATCAGTATCGAATCGCCGCCCAATGCAAAGAAGCTGTCGTATCTTCCAACCGAATCGCGATTCAGCAGGCCACACCAAAGCTCGGCCAACGCCCTTTCGATGGTGCCTTCCGGCTCGCTGCCGGCGCACAGTATCGGCATCGCCTCGGCCACCTCTTCCGCCGGGATCGGAAGCGCCTTTCTATCGACCTTGCCATTGGTTGTCAGCGGCATGGTCTCAATAAGCGTGATGGTCGAAGGAATCATGTAATCCGGAAGTCGTTCCCGAAGCTGCTGCCTGACCCAGGCAGACGACGGTGCTGACGCCATATCCCGCGGAACCACATAGGCACACAGTCGCTTTGCGCCACCAGGACCATCGTTTCGTAGAATCAGAGCTGCCTCACTAACACCGGGCAGGGAAGAAATCACGGACTCTATTTCACCTGCCTCAATACGGAACCCGCGCAACTTGATCTGATGATCTGCCCTACCATGAAACTCCACGACGCCATCAGCCCGATATCTCACCAGATCACCCGTTCGGTAGAGCCGTGCATCGGTCTGCGAAGAGAATGGATCCTGCATGAAACTGGCGGCAGTCAATACCTGATCGTTCATATACCCATGCGCAACGCCATCGCCGCCGATGAAGAGTTCACCGATAACGCCAGGCGGAACTGGTGTCATGTAACGGTCCAGAACATAGATTCTTGTGTTCGCAATACGTCTCCCGATGGGAATGCTTGCCCCCTCAAGGTCCGCTGGCGATATGGTGTGACAACAGGTGAACGTCGTACCCTCGGTGGGCCCATACCCATTGATAAGACGGATCTCCGGAAACGCATTCAGAAACTTCTGCACCTGAAGTCTGGGCAGAACATCGCCACCGGTAAGCAGCTGTCGCAGCGAACTCAGCGCCGGAAGGGATTCCTCGACCATTCCCTGGAACAGGCCAGCCGTCAACCAAAGAGTGTCCACCCGATGATCCGCGATCTGCTGGCCGATCTGGTCGAACCCCAGCAGACCTGGCGGCGCAATGGCCAGTGTCCCACCGTTCAACAACTGTCCCCATATCTCGAACGTGCTTGCATCGAATGCCAGAGGTGCCAGCAGAAGTCCCACATGATCAGGGCCGAAGTCGGCATAATCGGTATTGAGCACGAGCCTCGCAATGCTGCGATGCGCAATGCGGACCCCTTTGGGTTTGCCCGTGGAGCCGGACGTAAACATGACATAGGCCAGCTGGTCAGGGTCCACTCGGACTCCGGACAGCGGTTCGATGACATCCTGATCCAAGCGATCGATCAACCATGCTTCGTCCAGATACGCCAGTCCCACGTCATCGCTCAATGCACCGACCAGATCCGTATCCGCGACCACGAGCCGCGGGCAGGCATCTCGATATATTTCCTGAATTCGGACCAGGGGCTGACCGATATCCAGCGGAACATAGGCGGCACCGCATTTGAGGACGGCTAGCATCGCCTGCACGGCAAACAGGGAACGGTTCAGGCACAGGCCCACCAGATCCCCAGGTCTGACGCCTTGATCCTGAAGCAGGGTGGCCAGCTTTCCGCTGCGCTCGTCCAGCTCGGCATAGCTCATCCTGGCGGAATCCGTCACCAGCGCCACCGAGTCCGGATGTGCGTTCGCCTGTCCGGAAAACAACTTATGGACCGCCATATCCGGATAACGATCATCCCCCTCGTTCCAGGTCACCGTCAGACGCCTGCATGTGTGTTCAGCCAGCATGACCAGCCGATCGACCGGAGTGTCCTGCGCCTCGATACCTTTCTGCAGGATCGTAAGGAAGCACTCCAGCAACTGATCCACATAGGATTCATCGTACAGATCTGTGCCATAATCCATCCAGCCCGAGATGTCATGGCCGTCCTGATTCAGCTCCAGACTGAAGTCATAGGAAGAGTTTCCGAGCGCAAGCTCACGGAAACGGCATGACAGACCCGGGGCGATCTGCACCTCCGCTTCTGGTGCCCTTTCGAAACTGAAGGTCGCCTGGAACAGCGGCGAATACGCCGTATCCCGCTCGGGACAGAGATTCGAAACGATCTCCTCGAACGGTGTGTCCATGTGCTCCATTGCCGACAGCATGTGCTGACGGGCACGCCGAACAACCTCACCGAACGAGGGAGAATCGCGCATGTCCATGCGCACCGGCAGCATATTCAGAAAACAGCCGACCAGCGGTTGAAGCTCCGGACGTGTTCTGAGTGACACCGGAACACCGATCGCAAAATCGTCTCCTGCACCAAAGCGCATCAGAACGACGGCATACGCTGCGATGTACACATGAAAGGGGGTGACCTCCATCGCTGCTGCCACCTTCTGCACGGCAGCCGCTACGTCTGGAGGGATTTCCATCGACCGGCGTGAACTGGTCGCTGTCAGGACGGCCGGACGCTTCCTGCAGGGCTCCAGTTGCAGGCGGTGCGACATACCATCCAGAACCTGACGCCACCAGGACATTGCTTTCCCTTCCGGATCACGCCCCAGCTGTTGACGCTGCCATATCGCGTAGTCCCCATACTGGACAGCAGGTTTCGGCAATTCGCTGCTCCTGTCCAGATAGGCCGCCCATAATTCATGGATCATCAGCGATATTGAGCCACCATCTCCCACCATATGATGCATGGACACCAGGATGCTGTGGCTGCGTTCGCCCGTACGTACGACACACATCCTCAACATGCATCCCGAGGCCATGTCAAACTTGCGCACGGCCATGTCACGCAGCAGCACGTTCAGGTTCCCGTTCGCCTCTTCCGACCCAGCCGGCTTACCCTCATGAAGGTCAACGTACTTGTAGTCGAGCACGGGTTCTGCAAGAACAACCTGCTTCGGCTCATCGTCCCGGACCTGAATCGCCGTTCGCAGGATCTCGTGCCTCTTCTGCACGGAAAGCATCGCGTGCCTCAGCCGATTCACATTCAGGTCACCCTCAACCATCATGACACCGGCAATGTTCTGATTGACGTGATCGGGATCCAGCTTTTCCACGATCCATAGCCTTTCCTGGGCGCTGGACAGCGGTATGGGTGCGTTACTTTTCCGCCTCTGGACCGACCCCGCATCCACGTGGCGCTTCTGCCGAACCTCCGCGAGCAATGCGGCACGCTCCTCGGGTGTCATCCTGGCCAGTTGGTCTCTGATATCACTCATTCTTTCTCCACCGGGTCAGTCAAATCTGAAGCGCCACAACGCGAGTAGATAGAACACAACCGCGAACCCGAACAGCGCGCCAACCGTTGGACCCAGTTCCGCAACGCCGTACCCCCTTACCATGACATCCTGATATCCCTTGAGCGCCCACGCATGCGGCGTGAACAGCGATATTGCCTGCATCAGCCTTGGCATCTCGAACAGGGGTATCAATACGCCACCCAGTGCCGCCATGACCACCAGGATCAGGCCCGACATCGGGCCCATCTGCTCGGTGGATCGGGATAATGCTGCGATCAACAGTCCAAGTGCGTTCGCGGCCGCTGCCGTACCCAGCGTAACGACCAGCAGTCCTGGTACAGAACCCCTGAGATCCATATCGAACACCAGCGCCCCGAAGGCGAAGAGAACGGCGACCTGAATCAGGTTGACCAGATAGAACGGTATGAGCTTCCCGATGAGTATCTCGAACTTCGACACGGGTGCCACCAGTAACCTGATGATGGTTCCACTTTCCTTCTCGCGCAGGATCGTGTTGCCGATCACCTGAACAATGAAGAAGATACCGAAGATGGTGTAACCAGGCACATTCTGCTCGGCCGATGTCATCGGCCTTGAACGCTCCCCTCCGTCCGGATGTTCCCGCACCATCCTGACATTCGGCTTCACCTCGCCGGGCAAGTCCCCTGCCCGACTCACGTATTGCTGCATCAGGGATTTCACGGCAGGATCAGCCGCAGACCTTCCGGCAAGCTGCTTCAGCAGATGTTCACTATCCCGCATCATCTGTATCGCGGCGGCAACCTCCATCACTCGGGTACGGATCAGCCGTTCGTAGGGAACAATGCTTTCATCTCCGACGGCCGGATCCACCACCAGCCGGACGACGCCTTCGTTCCCCTTGCCTTCACCCTTCAGGAGACGCTCGCTGAAATCCTTCGGAAACACCATGGCCATGGCATGTGATTGCCGCGGATCCTTGATCGTCGAGGCTGCATGCGCTGCGTCTACGGCGACACCGTCGACGTGGCTGACAATCTCGACGTTCCGGTCCTTCTTCAGGCGCTCGATGATCCATCCGGCTGCCGGGCCCTGATCCTCGTTGACCACCAGTATGCTGACGGTCTGCACACCCTGCCGCCCAACACCAGCGTACGTCATGATGGACACAAAGACGATGGGCAGCAGAAAAAGGACACCCAGTGCCGCACCATCACGCAGCAGCAACTTGAGTTCCTTGACAGAAATGGCAATGATTCGACTGAACATAACGGCGGTGTTCCTGTTTGGGTGAGATTTCCTGAAAGACGACCTGATCGGACAGACGTGTCATTCGTCCCGCAATCTGCTTCCGGTCAATCTGAGGAACACCGTCTCCAAGCTTGTCTCAGTGATGTTCAGGGCACTGATCTCCGTTCCGGATCGTCTGATCATTTCAAGGAAGAACATGAGTGCCGGCTGCAACGAGACGGCGTCGACCTCCATCACGTCATCCTGAACGCGGATTTCCCGGATGGTGCTGGACTCCTCCAGCAGACCACGCAGACGTTCCAGCCCGCCTCTATCGACACGCACGGTGAACTGACCTTCTCCGACCAGTCTTCGAAGACCCTCCGGCGTGTTCATGGCGATCAGGCGGCCATGATCCATGATGGCAACTCGATTACACAGACGCTCTGCCTCCTCCATGTAATGGGTGGTGTAGAGCACCGTCAGGCCTTCGCTGCGAAGTGTCTCGACACTTTCAAAGATTGCGTTTCTACTCTGAGGATCGATCCCGACCGTTGGCTCATCCAGAAACAACACCCTGGGTTGGTGCAGCAGCGCCACTGCGAGATTCAATCGCCGCTTCATCCCACCTGAATAGCTGTCCACAACATCCTTTGCCCGGTCCCGAAGCCCCGCTACATCCAGTGCCATGTCGACACGACTTCTCAACGTTTCCCCCCGCAGACCGTAAAGAGCGCCAAAGAAACGCAGGTTGTCCACTGTGGTCAGGGACGTATATAGCGCCAGCGTCTGCGGCACGACGCCGATCAAGGGGCGCGCCTGTTTCGGTCGTCGCACCATGTCCACGCCAGACACGAACAACGTGCCGGACGTCACGGGCAGGATGCCGGTCATCATCGAGATGGTTGTAGTCTTGCCGGCACCATTGGGCCCCAGCAATCCGAATATCTCACCCTGCTCTACCCTGAAGGAGACCCTGTCCACCGCCTTGAACTTGCCAAATGTGCGCCGCAGTCCCTTCACCAAGATTGCCGGTTCACTCATGGATCCCCTCCCTTCCGGGACCGGCATCCTGCATGTTCCCAGCTTTGCTCCGGGCGCCCGGAATGACACGCCTTCCGGATGCAAAACACCTCTTCAGATCGGTCATCATCTCCTGGACCAGATCGCCAGCGTTCTCACGGATGAAGAAGTGGCCTCCCGGATAGAAGGTCGTCCTGAAATCTGCATCCGTATGGAAGCGCCATCCCTCCACATCCTCAGGGTTGACAAATGCATCAGCTTCACCGCCGAAGGCGTGTATGGGACAGGCAAGCGGCCGTATATCCACTGGTTCACTGGTTTCCAGCATCTGGAAATCCGCCCTCACGATTCTCAGCATCAGCTCACGAAGTTCACGATTCCGGAACAGAGCTGCTTCCGTTCCTTCCATTCGCTGCAATCTGGAAATCAGCTGGCAATCCGGCAATTGGTGGAGCATTTCCGGTGGTCTGGAAAGATGCGGCGCGCGCGCTCCTGACACCAGTAGGGCACTGGCGTCGAGACCATGTTCATCACGCAGTTCGTGTGCAAGCCGATAAGCGATGAGCGCCCCCATCGAATGCCCGTACAGAGCAAAGGACGAGCCCGTAAGAAGCGGCACGAGTTCCCGAACCAACGAATGCACCAGGCGGTCCATATTCGTCTCCAGTGCCTCCTTCACCCGAATTCCCCTGCCCGGCAACTCCACCAGGCAGCCATCCAACCACCCGGGAAACATGTCACGCAGCGAGCGGAACGCCATGGAACTACCTCCCGCAAATGGCAGGCAGACAAGACGGGGGGTTCCTCTGGCGGCCCGCCCGCCAAAGGCGATCACGCGGGAAGGGTCAGAACGGATGGCTGTGGGCATAGGACGCAATAACGACGGTAAGAAGGATGATGAGCAGGTAGATACCACCCAACTTCAGAGCATCGTGATCCTTGAGCACCCGCAGAGGATCGTGCCTCACGAAGGTCGACTCCCCCACTTCAAGAATCGTATGGGCGACAAAAACCGTGAGCCCAACCGCCAGACCGTTAAAAAACGTGTTTTCCTGGGCAACCTGCATGACGTGCTCGACCTGCCAGAACAGCAGAACAGCGAACAGCGTGAAGAAGGTTGCCACATAGAACGGGGAAATGATGAACTTCTCTATCTCTGCGTCGATTGCCTCCCGGTTGTAATTCGTCTTCATTCCTGTCCTGACCCCAATCAGCCCACAACTTGCATAGCTGTACAACGTGGTGATCCAGAACACGGTCCAAGAACCCTTCAGTACCACACCCCACTCCACTTTTCTCACACCTCCATGGCTTATGCCATTTACGCCTGCCAACCATCTCATGTCGGGCGGACACTCATGCAGACACGACGGGCACCTTGCCCTCGGTCACAGCCGCACCGACTCCCCAATGCGGATTCCTAGTACGACTAGGTCTCCACTATCCTGTCGAGCAGAGCCTGGAGTTCTTCTTCATCCATGCTCTGCAGCTCTCTGGCAAGGTCCTCGACGCCAGCACTTGTGGGCTGTTCCGTGCGCAGCACTTCGGGACCAATCGCATCGGCCAGAGTGCGCGCGCTGGCCCCCTTCAACAGGTCGACCACGGCAACCTGGATGCCAAGCTCGAACTCCAAGCGATGTCTGATCTCTATGGCCATCATGGAATCCATTCCGCGTGACATGAAGCTGTCTTCTGCTGACAGGGAATCCCTTGCCAACCCCATCACATCTGCCACAAGCTGCTGCAGACCCTCGACGAGCAGCGCACGGCGCTTGTCCGAATCATCTTCCGCCTCGATCCGCTGCCGCAGGCGCATGGTGTCCGGACTTTCGTCATGCAATCCACCTTCGTTCTCCTCCGCCGCCACCAGATCCCCGAACAGCGGCGCAGCCCTTGACATGGGACTGGTCTTGGCAAATGACTGCCAGTGCATTCCCAGAACAAGACCATGTGCGTAGGGACGCTTCACCATAGATGCCAGCGCGGCCATTCCCTGCGCATTGGTCATCGGGAACAGTCCACGGCGTATGAAGAAGGAGGTGAGATCCAGGCTTCGCACCAGCCCTGCCTCCCGCCAGGGGCCCCATCCAATAGCCAGGCCAGGAAGTCCGCGATCATGACGCCAAGCCATCAGTGCATCCAGGCAGGCGTTGGCAGACGCGTAGTTGCCCTGTCCCGATGAGGCCAGGCAGGACGTGGCGGATGAATAGGACACAAAGAAGTCCAGCGGGGTATCCAGCAAGGCGTCATGCAGGTTCCATGCGCCAATGACCTTGGACTTAAAGACACCGTAGAACTGATCGTCGTCGATGTCATCCAGCAGATGGTCGTCCGTCGCGCCAGCGCTGTGAATAACACCCCGGATCGGCGGTTCCGCCTGCCGTTCATGCCGTGCCACCACTTCCGCGAGCGCGTCGTGATGGGAGATGTCCACGTTCTCGACCCGTACGCGGGCCCCCCTTGCTTCCAGTGTCTGAACGGCACGAACCATCCGTCGCTGCCTTTCAGAAAGCCCAGGGTCCCGCCACTGCTCGCGGTCGGGCAACGGCGTCCGCCCAAGCAGCAAAAGATGCCTTGCACCACGATCCACGAGCCACATCGCGCTCGTCAGTCCAAGTCCTCCCAGCCCGCCGGTGATCAGATATGTGCAGTCGGAACGCATGGCCGGCTCATCCATGGCATCCAGTGCCTCATCCCGCGTCACCAAGCAGGAGACATGACGATCACCCGCCCTCCAGGCCGTCTCATCGTGGGCGGATTCACTCAGACATTCATCCACGATGCGACGTGCATCCTCGGTATCAGATGCCGTTTCATCAAGATCGATCATCCCACCCCAGTGGGATGCCTGCTCGGCATGTCCGAACACACGTCCCAATCCCCAGAGGGAACCACCCGCCGGCCGCAGTACAGGATAAGTCCCGACCTTCTGCGAGGAACGCGTCACCAGCCAGAGCCGAGCGTGTCTGTTGGACGACCCATGCGCATTCTGACTGATCAGTGCCTGCACGCAGTGCAGGGCACCGGAAACCAGCTCGCGCAGACCTTCAATACCACCTTCCATGGCGTTCGCGGCCGCAAAATACACGACCCCCCGCAACGCCTCAACCCCGATATCCGCGATCTGCTCGTTCAGAGCCGCTCGGGACACGCCATCTTCGTCATGAACCACGAATTTCGTCGAATGTCCCTTCAAGGCGAACCGCTCGACCAAGGCCTTGGCCAGCCCGGACATTGGACCACAGAGCAGCCATGTCCCCGGCGCGGCATCAGGCGCATCTTCCTCCGTCCGGTCATCCGCCAGCGCCTGCCTGCTCCATTCGATCTGATATAGCCGCTGTGGCATGAGGGGAGATGCCCCATTTGTGTCAAGTGCCACCACGCGGCAGCCCTCGATCCGGGCCACGATCGTGCCATCATCCTGATACAACGTGACATCAGCCAGGATACCATTGCCATCGGTACCATCGACTTGCCGATTGATCCGCGCATGGGCAAGAAGAGCATTTGACGAGATGGAAGAGAACCGATGGACATGATCGATTCCGACAGGCATATAGACTGAAGGCTCATCATCATTGACCGGAATTGCAACAGCAATGGTCTGCAGGCACAGATCCAGCAACACGGGATGCATGACATGATCGTGTAACTGTTCATCGGCCGGGGACGGCAACACCAGCCGGGTCAGCACCTCACCATCACCATGCAGGGCTTCGACGATTCCTTGGAATCGGAGACCATACTCTAGGCCAATACGATACAGCCGTTCATAGCACTCGATGCCATCTTCCTTTCGGATGCACCGTGCCAGCACCGCTGACAACGGATCGAGTCTTACCGCATCTCCCCGAGAGAAGCACAGCTTTCCAGTGCAATGCTGCTCCCAGCGAGCGTTCTCGTCATCCAGGATTCGACTTGCTACCACAAAGCCGTGTGTATTCCCATCGATGCTCAACTGCACTGTACGGCGTTCATTCTCTAACCAGTAGAGTGCCCGCTCGAATTTCACCTCATCGACACTGACGATATCGCTGTCGCCATACATGCACTGAGCCGCTTCCAGCGCAGCCTCTATATAGACGGCACCTGGCAGTACCTGCCCGCCGCCCACACGATGGTCCCGCAGCCAGGCCAACCGTGGCGCAAGCAGATCCAGCTCCCATACTGGCTGAGACACGTTCATGCGTCTGGCAAGCAGCGGTGAGTCAGGCCCACTGGTCCTGCGCTGCTTCGATTCCGGCATTTCGTACCACAACCGAATGTCCTGCCACCGCCGCCTAGGCAGCGACACCAGCTGTCCACGCCGGTTCGTGGCATGCCAGTCCAGATCGTGACCATTCACATACAGGGAAGCGAGCAGCCGCGCCAACGACTCACTTTCCGCATGCTTGCGATGCAGACTTGCCCTGCAGCGCACTTCCTCCACCTTCTCGTCTGCTGCTGTTTCCCTGATGGACTGTGCAAGTACCGGGTGCGGACCGATCTCGATCCAGTCGCTGACCGCAGACACCTCATTGAGTATTTGGCGTACGGCGCGCTCAAAACGCACCGGTTGGCGTACATTCTTCCACCAATACTCGGCATTCAGCTCTCGACCATCAATCCGTGATCCAGTAACCGTGGAATAAAGTGGAATGTTCGCGCTTTCCGGCTCTATATCGGACAGTTCCTGAATGAGCGGCTCACGCAACGGATCCATATAGGCGCTGTGGTAGGGAACCTTAACCTTCAGTTTCCGCACGAAATGTCCATCCCGCTCCAGACGTTCCCTCAGATGGTCCAGCGTCGCCTCATTCCCGGCCAGTGTGACAGAGTGAGGGCTATTGACGGCAGCCAACGACACCGAGGAGTCATTCAATGCCTGAAGCTCTGTCAGGACTCTTGTCTCATCCATGCCGACCGCCAGCATGCCTCCCTGTCCACTGGTCTGCTGCTGCAAGTGACTACGGGCCCAAGATATCCGCGCGGCATCTTCCAGGGAAAAGACTCCCGCTGCCCACGCCGCAGCAGGTTCCCCGGCGCTGTGCCCCACACAGACGCTCGGTCGGATTCCGTGATGTTCCAGCAATTTCGTGATCGCAACTTGAATCACAAAGTTGGCCGGCTGCGCAACCTCGGTTTCGGCCATGATGTCGGCATCGTTTCCTTCCAGCCAGCGTGCACGCAGGGGTATGCCCTGGGCATCGAAGATATCCAGAACCTCGTCCATGGCAACGGAGAAGACTCTGTTCTCCCGATAGAGCTGCTTCCCCATCCCTGGCCATTGCGGCCCCATGCCGGAATAGACAAACACAATGCCCGGATTCTCATGCTCGTTCAGTCGCGCGTACTCGAAGAACGACGCCCCCTTGTCCGCTGCCAGGTCGCCACCGAACATCCGGAGCGCATCCACCAGCTCCCCTGCATCCCGGCCGTGCACACATAGTCTCCATCCCAGATGCTGGCGCCGCAGTGCTGCCGTATAGCAGACATCTGTGAGCACACCATCCGACACTGCCCTGGACAGGTATTCCGCCATGTCCATGGCCATGTCACGAAGCGATCCTTCGTCACCGGCGGAAATCGGCAGCATCCAGCGGCGACGGTACCCCGTCGAAGACCGATCATCGTCCTCAGGATTGGATCTGGAGCTTTCTCCGTGCCCGTCAATACTGGCGTCCACTGTAGACAGGACGGCGTGTGCATTTGCACCGCCAAAACCGAAGGAATTGACGCAGGAAAACAGTTCACCACGTGAAGAAAGCGATCTTGCGTTCTTCGGAACTTCCAGCTGCAGTTCCTTCAGGGAAATGGCCGGGTTCGTCTCCCTGACATGGAGATGAGGGGGGACCTGTCGATGATGCATGACCAGCGCTGCCTTGATGAGTCCAGCCACGCCTGCCGCCGCTTCAGTATGACCGATGTTCGTCTTGATCGACCCCATCAGGCAATCGGCCATTCCCTGCCGCCCTTCCCTCAGAACACTGCCTATGGCCCGCGCTTCGATAGGATCTCCTACTGGCGTCCCCGTACCATGTGCTTCCACGTAGGATATCTGCGAAGGCGCAACACCGGCATCTTTCAGCGCCTGGCGCATGAGTTTCATCTGCGCATCACCGCTGGGTACTGTCAGACCTTCGCTCTGGCCGTCGTGATTCGTGGCGGTCGATCGTATCAGTGCATAGATACGATCACCGTCCGCTCGTGCACGGTCCAGTCTCTTCAGTACAACCAAGCCTGCCCCCTCACCCCGGACATAACCATCGGCGGATGCATCGAACGCCCGGGAACGCCCGGTCGGTGACAGCATGCCCGCTCTTGATTCGGCGACGGTATAGCTGGGTGTAAGCAAGGCATTCACTCCGCCTGCAATGGCCATGTCGCACTCGCCAGAACGCAGGCCCACACATGCCTGATGAATCGCCACCAGCGAAGACGAGCATGCTGTGTCTATGGTCATGCTGGGTCCTACGAACCCGTAGACATAGGACAGCCTGTTGGCCAGCAGCGTCATCATCGACCCGGTGGCAGTATGCGGCTCCACACCACGAAGATCCATGCTGCCCAGCTGAAGCAGCATGTAATCCAGCGTGAAGCCACCAACATACACACCAACCCGGCCATCACGCCATCTGGCCGGAATCTGCCCTGCATCCTCCAATGCCTCCCAGCATACCTCCAGAAGCATGCGCTGCTGCGGATCCATCAATGACGCTTCACGCGGGGAAATTCCGAAGAAATGACAATCGAATCTGTCGATATCATCGATCTGTCCGGCCCAGCGGGTGACGCTCTTGCCAATCATGCCACGCTGCGGATGGAAGAACTGCTCTGCCGACCAGCGCTCCGGAATGACCTCCGTCACGGCGTCCGTTCCTTGCATGAGCATCTTCCACAGCGCATCTGCGTTGTCCGATCTTCCGGGAAAACGGCAGCCGATACCAACGATTGCAATATTGTCCTTATCGGTCATACAAAGCCTCTTGTCGATTCAATGCCACCAATACAAGCCATCTTCGATCACCACCACACTCCTTTGCACCCGGCTCCACGCAGCCCGCGTTGCATGGCGCGACAGGTGATGATGGCATCCGCGATGTCAGATTGCACCGAATAAAGTTGCTAGGACTAGCAAAACAAAGGGGGCATGATCCGTCCCCCTTCCTTGTTCATCGCTCCCACACGCAAGTTTCGATGGCCAAAAAAAGCGCCCGGATGGATCGACAAGAATCGGGCGCGCGGGGAAGTCAATTTGTTATTTTTGTGAGATGAATAGCTGACCGTCTGTCCCGGATCATCGGGACTGGACATATCGATCGCGTCAAAACGGCACAGACGTCATGCAAGTGCCTGCACACGGGCGCCCGTGTGCGAGAGAAGCGGAATCACTGTCCCAGCGTGGCCGGAATCAGCTTTTCCAGCCCGGCCAGCGGTGCCAGAACCTCGGGCGACAGATGATGACGTTGCGCCATCCAGGCCGCCGTGTTCATCGACGCATACACGTTGCCCTGGCTGTCTTCCCACACCAGCACCTTCGACGGCAGGTCGATCGCCAGCGTCGGCGACTGCACCATCATCGGCGTGCCCACCTTGGGATTGCCAAAAACGATCACGCTGGCGGCCGGCATCTCCAGCGAATGCTGCTGCGCCGCCTTCTGGTGATCGATGACGGTGAACACCGTCAGGCCCTTGGCCAGCAGTGCCTCCTGCACCCGCTTGATCGAATCCGACACCGAATACCGGCTCCGGATCGTCAGAAGCCCATCCACCTGGGCCGGAGCCGCCGCCCCGCCCTGCCCGGCAGCCTGTCCCGCCGCCGGCGTTGCCTCATCGGCCGCCATCACAGATCCTCCCGTCATCGTCAGGCCTACAACCAACCCGGCCAGCACCGACCGGTACCCCCATGCCTTTCTCATCCGTCCCATCGACGCTCCTCTGAAAGAATGAATGGCCAAGAATGCTCCAATGGCAAGGCTGGGCGCTATCCGACCGCGATCACGCAACCGGTCAGGCCCCCCGAGCGCCTTGCCCATGATCCCACAATCATACGGGAAAGCCGGTCAGCATCGCCTTCCGTCAGCCCGTGCTCCGGCCATCCGTCGGCGGCACGTAGAATTCCGCCCTTCGCCCCCGGCAAGCGCCGCGCAGCCCCGCGCGACCGCCGCCCCGGGTGAACACGACTCCAGAACGGACCTGCTCCGACCTGCCCCTGCGCCATGATCGTCCGCTCCCGCCCGCATTGGCTGCGCATGCTCTTCGTGCTGCGCGGCTCCATCCTGCCCACCATCAGCCCGCAGCTCATCATCATCACGCTGTTCGCCACGCTGGTCACGGCACTGCATGGCCAGATCCTGGACTGGAAGGTCTCGCTCAACTTCGTGCCCTTCTCCCTCATCGGCGTGTCGCTGGCCATCTTCCTGGGCTTTCGCAACAGCACCAGCTACGCCCGCTACTGGGAAGCCCGCACCCTGTGGGGACAGGTCCTGGCCGCCACCCGATCACTCGGCCGCCAGGCACTCACCCTGTCCAGCAACCGGCCGCTTGCCCGGCCGATGATCCTGCATCTGTGCGCCTTCGCCCACCTTCTGAAGCACCAGCTGGCCCGCACCGCCCCCAGCACGGACATCCACCTGTTCCTGGACGAAGCCGACAGCCGACGTGTGCTGCAGGCCGAACACCGGCCCGCCATGGCCCTGCTGCTGGCCAGCGAATGGCTGGGAGAACGCCTGAAGGCCGGGGAAGTCACCCCGCCCATCGCCACCGCCTTCGAACGCAACCTGCATGAACTGAGCACCGCACTGTCCGGCTGCGAACGCATCGCCGACACCCCGCTGCCCTTTCCCTACTCGGTCATCATCCACCGCTGCGCCTACCTGTACTGCTTCTGGCTGCCCTTCGGTCTGCTCGACGGCATCGGCCTGATGACCCCAGTCATCGTCTGCTTCATCGCCTACACCTTCCTGGCCCTGGAAGCCCTGGGCGCCGAACTGGAAAACCCCTTCGGCCGCGACCCCAACGACCTGCCCCTGCAGGCGCTGTCCCATCAGGTCGAAACATCACTGCTGGAGATGATCCACGAACCGTCCCGCACCCCCCGGCCGGAAGTCGTCGACAGCATTCTGATCTGAGCGTGTCCTGCGCGCTTTCGCAAGCGCGTACACGGACGCCACATAGGGCAGCTCCACCTGCACGTTCGTGTCGTCACGCTTCACCGTGAAGGCTGCCTTCGTGAATCCGGTCACGCGGCTGTCCAGCAGCTCCACCATGTAGTTCCCGGCCGACAGTCCGTCGGTGGAGAAACGCCCCTCACCATCGACCACCGCAACCGCCCTGGTGCCGTTCGTGCCCATGCCGGTAATGCCCACCTTCCTGCCTGCCAGGTCGCGCACCGGCTCCTTCGTCTTCGTGTCGATGATCCAGCCTTCCATCCTGGCTACCGGAACGTGGGCGACGAAGATCCACTCCCGAGAAAAGTCGTCGCTTCTGCCGCTTCCATTGAAAAAAAGGGAAACAGAAATGTCGCCATCCGGCAGACGCCGAATCACCTCTTTCATATCGTCATGGGCAAGAACAAACCCTCGCCCTGAGTCAAGAGGCTTCCAGAGCTTTCTCAAGGAAACCGTCCCTCGGCCATCGACATCCAGGAGTGCGTTTGACGCGCGTTTGTCCAGCTCAATGTCCCGCTCCACTTCAAAGACAAGATCCTCACCACCGATACTGTTGTCTGCCCCTAGCCCCTTCACCAGCAAGGGCAGCCGCTCCTTGTCATCCGAGTCCTCCTCAAACTCTGTTACATCAGCCACCCCCAAGAAGCGCGGACTGGCCAGTTCAATCTTCAGCTCCTTCCTGACCCCCGGCACATCAGCTCGCATCCTGATCGTTCGGGTCTGCCCCGGATCCGCCGGCGTGATGAACCGGATCTCTCCGCCCTGCGCCACCAGATCCTCGACCAGATCCTGCCCTTCCAGAATCCGGATCCTGCTCACATCAGCATCCTCATCCGACATCCCCAGATCCGACGGATCCACACGCACGACCCGGGCATAACCGGATGGGAGAAACTCCCGCTCCAGATCCCCATCAGGCGTCTCATCACCTCGGGAATCGGCAATCTCGATCGGGGAAGCAGGGGAGGCACCGCTCCCGACCTGCACCTGCCCTGAGGCATGTGCCTCCTCTTTCGCACCAGCGCCGGACCCCTGGCTGCTGTCACTCCCATGGGCTGCCATCGAGAGCATGGCAATCACAAGAGCCACGGCGACTTTCACCATATGTACCGGTTCAACAATGTATCGATCACACAAAACTTCACAAATCAACGCACCAAAGAGATGTGCCAATGATGACGATGATGCGGAACAAACTTGACATTCTTTGGGGTATCCTTCCAATCTGATAAAACACCATTCGCAGATCCATCACCAGAATACGGGATACTTTTACCTGACGCAAACTTCCCATCAAGCAATGCCGTTTGCATCCAATCGTTACCAGCATATACAACCCGAGCACCACCAGCTTCTCGTTCAATCATTTTTCTGTTTTCCAAAATCCAATTAACAATCTTAGTCAGATTCGACGAAGAAGACAAACGATTCTGATATACATCTTTCTCTGCGGAATCCAGCGCCTGGCGAATATAGGCACCATGCTCGCTACCACCCATTTTATCCCCATATCCACCCTCCCCGTCAGAGTACCTCAAATCCAGCTGCTCACCGTCACTATGACCGCTATGCCCAAGGATCGATCGCCCACGCCCATTATCTTCTGACTTCTGCGCCACATGCTGAGCAGAAATGTCATTGAACCTGTAATCGCGAGCCCTGAGCCAATTCAGCGTTCTCCAAGTCGCCCATGAATCACCGCCGACATCCGGATAGCCCTGACCATAGCGTCTATTTTCACCAAACACCCCTCCCGCATTAAAAAGGGGAATAAAGTTCACATCCTGCACATCTCCGCTAACTTTAATAGGAAACCTTTGGCTCGTCTGATCCACCCCTTCGACCCGTCCACGAAGCGCTACAAAGAACTGCACCTCACCACCGAAAGGCGGAGGAACAAGATTTTCTGGAATGGACAAATCCTTGAACACAATACCTCCTTTCCCATCGATGACAGCCTGCCCTTTTATATCAACCTCTCGTTCACCGAAGCCGCCCACCATGATCAGCTTTACCTCATCAATGACAGCATCTTTGGGCTTGTAATCCAACTCCACGGGGACGCCCCACGCACTGGGATCTCCAGCACTTGGAAGACTAATATAGGCACCAGAATAGTTCGGCCTCCCCTCCGGAGAACTCTTAATTGGCCTGATGACTCTATGCCCTTTTATATTCTCCAAACCAAATTCAGCCTTGCTTATCTGCAAATCCACTTTGCACCCAGACTCCACCCAAAACCCAACTGCATAAGCATCCCTCTGACCCGTGTTGCTTGCCAGGATGTTGATGGAAAAGTCATGTGGACCATTCTTTGTCAGATCGCGAACATCAACACAACCTTCATTGAACGCCATCCCCCCTTTCGAATAACCATCCGTACTGGACCCGACCCCCCATATTTCCCTAGGCAAATTGAATACTCTATAAAACCATATATCATCAAGATCTTTTGAATTATTTTCCATTCTCTGCACATACCGATATCCGAACACTCTTGCCGATAGTCCCACACTGCTAACCCCTTGAGGAATTCTCAGAGTAGCGGTACACGAGTTAAAACCCAGTGATGCATCTACAGGCGAAGCCATAACATTGAAGCCAAAGTCAGCGTTTGACCCTTGGGTAACGTTTACACAATTTTTCCCCTCAACCCCAGCAATCACCGAAACCTTGGCGTTCGACGCATCCAGAACGTCCGTACCAGACAGATCTTTGGGAACTGCGCTTGTCCTGCGCGCTTTCGCAAGCGCGTACACGGAGGCCACATAGGGCAGCTCCACCTGCACGTTCGTGTCGTCACGCTTCACCGTGAAGGCCGCCTTCGTGAAACCGGTCACGCGGGTATCCAGCAGCTCCACCATGTAGTTCCCGGCCGACAGGCCGTCGGTGGAGAAACGCCCCTCACCATCGACCACCGCAACCGCTCGGGTACCGTTCGTGCCCATGCCGGTGATACCCACCTTCCTGCCTGCCAGGCCGCGTATTGGCTCCTTTGTCTTCGTGTCGATGATCCGGCCTTCCATCCTGGCTACCGGAACATGGGCCACGAAGGCCCATTGCCTGCTGAAGGCGCTGTCTTTCCCTGCACCATTGATAGTGACAGAGAGACTGATGTCTCCTTCCGGCAGACGTTGAATCACGTCTTTCAGAGCCTCATGGCTAAGAACGAATCCCCTCCCAGATTCAAGGGGTGTCCAGAGCCCTCTCAGAGCAATCGTGCCCCGGCCATCGACATCCAGAAGCGCATTTGACGCCACGGGGTGGATCTTGATACTTCCGGGTACCTCAAAAACGAGATCCCCAGTACCAATACTGTTGTCAGCTCCCAGCCCCTTCACCAGCAAGGGTACCGACTCCTGTGTGCCTTCCGCTTCATCAAACTCGGTAATGTCAGCCACCCCCAGAAATCTCGGACTGACCAGTTCGATCTTCAGCTCCTTCCTGACTCCCGGCACGTCGGCCCGCATCCTGATCATTCGGGTCTGCCCAGGATCTGCCGGCGTGATGAAGCGGATCTCGCCCCCCTGGGCCACCAGATCCTCGACCAGATCCTGCCCTTCCAGAACCCGGATCTTGCTCACATCCATATCCCCGTCCGTCATCCCCAGATCGGACGGTGCCACGCGCACGACCCGGGCATATCCAGACTCGCGGTACTTCCGCTCCAATCCCACACCAGACGTCTTATCCCCCTGGGAATCGACAATCTCGACCGGGGACGCAAGGGAGGCACCACTCCCGGCCTGAGCCTGCCCTGAGGCCTGCGTCCCTTCTTTCGCACCAGCACCGGAATCGCCACTGCCCCCCCCGCCACAGGCAGCCATCGAGAGCGCAGCCAGCATCACCGTAAAGACACTTCTTGCATGGGCGATATTTTTCATGATTTGGCGTTTCCAAGTCCGGGAATTGAGGAGGTTCATCCATTCACGACCGACTGATGCACCAGCTCGGTAGGCATCAACGGTCCAGAGACGTCTTGAATATAGAAAACACTTTCACCGCCGTGCCCGCCCATCCGACAGACCGTCCGCATGAACATCCGGATGGGGCCCGCGCCTCCGCCAGGCGCCCGCTATAGAATGAGCATATCCCCTGTCAACCAGGACACATGCCATGACCGCTTCCACCCCCGACACCCCGCGCCTCACCTCTCTCTCGCACGGCGGCGGCTGCGGCTGCAAGATCGCCCCGGGCGTGCTGACTGACCTGCTGGCCAGAAGCAGCGTGCCGCCCCAGCTCTTTCCCGACCTGCTGGTGGGCACCGAGACCGCCGATGATGCCGCCGTCTACCGCATCAACGAGCACCAGGCCATCGTGGCCACCACCGATTTCTTCATGCCCATTGTCGATGACCCCTACGACTTCGGACGGATTGCGGCCACCAACGCACTGTCCGATGTCTACGCCATGGGGGGGCAGCCCATCATGGCGCTGGCCGTCGTCGGCATGCCCATCAACGTGCTGCCGCACGATGTCATCGCCCGCATCCTGGAAGGCGGTCAGTCAGTCTGCCGTGATGCCGGCGTGCCCCTGGCGGGCGGCCACTCCATCGACTCGGTGGAACCCATCTACGGCCTGGTGGCCATCGGCACGGTCGATCCGAAGGATCTCAAGCGCAACAGCGGTGCCCAGGCAGGCGACGTCCTCATTCTCGGCAAGCCGCTGGGTGTGGGCATCTATTCGGCCGCCCTCAAGAAAGGCCAGCTCGACGAAAGTGACTATGCCACGATGATCGACGCCACCACGCGGCTCAACCGGCCCGGCCCCGAGCTGGCGCGGCTGCCCGGTGTGCATGCCATGACCGATGTCACCGGCTTCGGCCTGCTGGGCCACACGCTGGAAATGGCCCGGGGTTCAGGGCTGACGGCCCGCATCAACGGCCGTGCCGTACCTTTCCTGAAGGATGTCATCGAGCTGGCCTCGGCCGGCATTCGCACGGGTGCATCGGGCCGCAACTGGGCCTCCTATGGCGCCGATGTCGACATGGCCCCCGATGCACCGTCCTTCCTGCAGGACCTGCTGACCGACCCGCAGACAGCCGGCGGGCTGCTGGTGGCCTGCGCCCCCGAAGCAGCCGACGACGTGCTGAAGTGCTTCAACCGGTCTGGTTTCGCGCAGGCCACCGCCATCGGACACATGGAAACCGGCCCGGGCCGCGTGCTGGTGCGCTGACCTCCGCAAGCATGTTGCCCTCCCCGAAACCCCTTCCCGGACACGCCACCATGAAACCTGACGTCCTGCGCCGCCGCCTGCTGGCGAGCGCCTCCGCCTTGCTGGCCGGCACCACCCTGCTGGCCGCCGCGCCCGCCACAGCGGCCGACGACGCCCTGAACGCCATCCAGAAGCGCGGCACGCTGCGCATCGGCATCGAGGGCACCTATCCGCCCTTCAACTATCAGGACGAGAAAGGCCAGTTCGTCGGCTTCGAGATCGACCTGGGCAATGCCCTTGCCGAAACCCTGGGCGTGAAGGCGCAGTTCCAGCCCACCAAGTGGGACGGCCTGCTGGCCGCCCTGGATTCCGGCCGCACCGACGTGATCATCAACCAGGTCACCATCACCGACGCACGCCAGAAGAAATACCGCTTCAGCCAGCCCTACACCGTCTCCGGCATCCAGGCCGTCACCCGCGCGAAGGACGCCGACACGCTGCAATCCCCCAGTGCACTGGCTGGCAAGAAGGTGGGCGTGGGTCTGGGCACCAACTACGAGGAATGGGCCCGTCGCACCGTGCCGTCGGCCGAGGTGCGCACCTACGAAGACGATCCCACCAAGAACCAGGACCTGGCCGTAGGGCGCCTGGATGCCGTGCTGGTGGACCGGCTGGCCGCGCTCTACCAGGTCAAGCAAAGCAGGAACCGCTTTGCCCTGGGCGGTCCGGCCTTCTCGCGCCAGACCTCCGGCATTCCCATCCGCAAGTCCGATGAAAGCCTGCACAAGGCCATCGACCAGGCGCTGGAAAAACTGCGAGCCGACGGCACCCTGGCCAGGCTGTCCAACAAATGGTTCGGTACGGACGTGACCAACGTACAGTGACTCACCACCCGGCATGTCCGAAACCCTGTCTCTCGTCCTCGAATCCCTGCCCGATCTGCTGAGCGGTGCGCGCTTCACCGTGCTGCTCAGCCTGAGCGGCATGTTCTTCGGCCTGCTGCTGGGATTCCTGCTGGCTCTGGGCCGGCTGTATGCGCGCCGGCCTATCCAGTGGCTGGTGCGCTTCTACGTCTCGTTCTTTCGTGGCACGCCGCTGCTGGTGCAGCTTTTCATCATCTACTACGGCCTGCCCGAGATCGGCCTGCAGCTCGATCCCCTGCCTGCGGCCATCATCGGGTTCTCGCTCAACACGGCCGCCTACACCTGCGAGACGCTGCGCGCCGCCATCGCCCAGATCGATGCCGGCCAGTGGGAGGCCGCCGCCAGCCTGGGCATGAACCGCCGCCAGACCCTGCGCCGCATCATCGTGCCCCAGGCCGCCCGCACGGCCTTGCCGCCGCTGGGCAACAGCTTCATCGCCCTGGTGAAAGACACCTCGCTGGCCGCCACCATCCAGGTGCCGGAACTGCTGCGCCAGTCCCAGCTCATCACGGCCCGCACCTTCGAAGTGTTTGCGATGTACATCAGCTCTGCCCTCATCTACTGGGCCATCGCCAGCATCCTGTCAGCCCTGCAGGCCCGACTGGAGCGCCACACCAATCGCTCGGAAGCACCCGTATCCGGCGGCTGACGCGGCCAGCCACCGATTCAGCGCCTAAGCCGCTCGATGCGCTCCTGCAGCGTCGCCTTCGACAATGCCCCGATGCGGATGTCCTGGAGGCTCCCGTCACGGCCATAGAACAGCGTAGCCGGCAGCGCCCGCAGCCCGAAATGCCGGCCCACCTCGCCTTTGGCATCCAGCAGCACATTGTCCAGCGCAAGCCCGCGCCGCTGCAGGAAGCGGCTCACCCGCGTCCCGTCCTCGCCCTGGTCCAGGAACACGATGTCCAGGTCCGGATACTGCCGCTGTGCCTCGGCCAGCACCGGCATTTCCCGCACACAGTGCGGGCACCACGTGGCCCACAGGTTCACGATGGCCGGGCGCCCCTCACCGAAGCGCTGTAGCGGCACCGCCTGCCCCTCCAGCGCCTGCAGCTGCAACGCGGGCAACGGCTGCACCCTCGTTGCTGCGTTCTGCAACGCCAGAAGGCCCGCCACGCCGATCACCGTCATGCCCACCATGGCTGCCATCAGCGGCCGACGCGGCGCCGCCCCTCGCCATCCGTATCGCCACGCCAGCAGCCAGGCCCACACCAGCCCGGCCCATGGGTCGAAGCCGCCATCGCGCACGTCCAGCGCCGTCCATGGATCTTCCAGATAGGCTTCATGGTGGCGCAACACATAGGCCAGCCGCGCCACCGCCAGCGCCCAGAACACGATGCGCCAGAAGAACGGCTCCACCGGCGCCGTGCCCTGTCGCTTCACCTGGCGGTTGCCCAGCCAGAGACCAAGAAAGACCGCCACCATCGGCACCAGGACCGAGAGCGGCAACGAAAGAGGACCGAGATTGATGGCTGCAGGCATCCCACGATTATGAGGCAGCGCGATCCATCCATGAAGTCATCGTGCCCCGGCTCCGACAGGCCCCGGATTTCTGACTAGGGATAACCCTGAACATCAGAACGTATTCTCTTACCCATTGATTCATAAGGAAATTTTATGGATTTTGGGTAAATGGGTTTCATTGCCCGCCTTTCTCCGGTTCTGTAAATTAGCGGCACCCAATCCAGGGAGAAGGACAGCCTGGGGCGCCGCCATCCGCTGATCCGGATGCGCTGCCCCTGCCACAGGTTTCCGCCTCCAGACCCCATTGACGGCGCAGGTCCGGGAAACAGCCCAACCGGCCATGCCCGCCACGCCGCACAACCCCGTACCCCGGAGATATTCCTTTAATGGAAACGTGGATCCAGAACTATTCGGCCGTCGGCGATAGCCTGATACTGACGGCCGCCGTGGCACTGCTACCCATCATCTTCTTCTTCGTCGCGCTCACCGTCCTGAAGATGAAAGGCTACGTGGCAGGCTTGTGCACCCTGCTCATCGCACTGGGCGTGGCCATCCTGGCCTTCGGCATGCCGGCCGGCATGGCCATCTCCTCTGCCTTCTACGGCTTTGCCTACGGTCTATGGCCCATCGCCTGGATCATCATCACGGCGGTATTCCTCTACAAGATCACCGTCAAGACCGGCCAGTTCAACATCATCCGCGCATCGGTCATCTCCATCACGGAAGACCAGCGCCTGCAGATGCTGCTGGTCGGTTTTTCGTTTGGTGCCTTCCTGGAAGGGGCCGCAGGCTTTGGCGCGCCGGTGGCCATCACCGCCTCGCTGCTGGTGGGCCTGGGCTTCAATCCGCTCTACGCCGCCGGCCTGTGCCTCATTGCCAACACCGCCCCGGTGGCCTTCGGCGCCATGGGCATCCCCATCCTGGTGGCCGGCAAGGTTTCCGGGCTGGATCCCTACCACATCGGTCAGGTGGCCGGTCGCCAGCTGCCCATCCTCTCCGTCATCGTGCCCTTCTGGCTGGTGGCCATGATGGACGGCATGCGCGGCATCCGCCAGACCTGGCCGGCCGTGCTGGTGGCAGGCGTCTCGTTTGCCGCCACCCAGTTCCTCACCGCCAACTTCATCGGCCCCGAACTGCCCGATGTCACCTCCGCGCTGGTCAGCCTCGTCTGCCTGTCGCTGTTCCTGAAGAAATGGCAGCCCGAGGAGATCTTCACCTTCGACGGCATGAAGAAGCCCACGAAGCGCCATGAGGCCGAATACACCACCGGCCAGATCCTGAAGGCCTGGTCGCCGTTCGCCATCCTCACCGTCTGCGTCAGCCTCTGGACGCTGAAGGGCCTGCAGAACGTGCTCGACGCGGCCACCATCAAGATCCAGTGGCCCGGCCTGCACAATCTGGTCATGAAGGCTGCCCCGATCGTGGCCGAACCCACGGCCTACGCCGCAGAATTCAAGCTGAACCTGCTGGGCGCCGTCGGCACCTCCATCCTGCTGGCCGCCCTCATCTCCGCCGCCCTGCTGCACATGCGCATTCCCAACGTCATCAAGACCTTCTTCGAGACGCTGCTCGAACTGCGCATGTCCATCCTCTCCATCGGCCTGGTGCTGGGCTTTGCCTTCGTGGCCAACTACTCGGGCCTGTCGTCCACGCTGGCCCTGGTGCTGGCTGGCACCGGTGCGGCCTTCCCGTTCTTCTCGCCCTTCCTGGGCTGGATTGGCGTCTTCCTCACCGGTTCCGACACCTCGGCCAACGCCCTGTTCGGCTCGCTGCAGGCCAGCACGGCACACCAGATCGGCGTCACGCCTGAACTCACCGTGGCGGCCAACACCACGGGTGGCGTCACCGGCAAGATGATCTCGCCGCAGTCCATCGCCATCGCCTGCGCCTCGGTGGGTCTGGAAGGCAAGGAATCCAACCTGTTCCGCTTCACGGTCAAGCACAGCCTCATCTTCTGCGCCTTCGTGGGTCTGCTCACGGTGCTGCAGGCCTACGTGCTGCCGTGGTCCCTGCATTTCTTCCAGAAATGACTCTCCCGCGCCTCGGGGAGCCTGACACGCCCCCGAGGCAATGAGGGATGATGCAGTCGCTGTATCCTCTCTATCAGACCGCATCATCCCTCTTCCCCGACCGCCCCATGGACATCCTCTCCCGCCTGTATCGCCTGCCCACGGGGCGTTTCCACTACACCCTGCTGGGGCTCATCGGTGTCGGCTGGCTGTTCGACGCCATGGACACGGGCCTCGTGTCCTTCGTGCTGCCCACGCTCAGCCAGCAGTGGCAGCTCACACCGGCGCAGTCGGGATGGATCGTCAGTGTTGCCTTCGTGGGCATGGCACTGGGTGCCGTGGCCAGCGGCTGGGCCGCTGACCGCTTCGGCCGCCGCAATGTCTTCGTGGGCACCATGGTGCTCTACAGCATCGCCACCGGTCTGTGTGCCCTCTCGCCCAGCCTGTCCGTCCTGCTGTTCTGCCGTTTCTGGGTGGGCTTCGGACTGGGGGGCCAGCTGCCGGTGGCCGTCTCGCTGGTCAGCGAATTTGCGCCCCCTACGGTGCGCGGCCGGCTGATCGTGCTGCTGGAAAGCTTCTGGGGCCTGGGCTGGCTGGCCGCCGCGCTGGCCTCGTGGGGCTTCATTCCGCACTTTGGCTGGCACAGTGCGTTCTGGATCGGTGCGCTGCCCATCTTCTATGCCCTCTGGGCCTGGAAAAAGCTGCCGGAATCCGTGCCCTACCTCCTGGCCCGGGGCCGGGTGGACGAAGCCCACGCCCTGGTCTCACGCCTTGAAGCCCAGGCCGGCCTGCCGGTCGTGGCAGAAGCCGTCATGGCTGCCACCGCCCCCCATGAGCCCATCCGTTTCGGACAGCTCTGGAAGCCGCCCTTTGCCCGCCGCACCCTCATGCTGTGGCTGATCTGGTTCGGCATCGTGTTCTCGTACTACGGCATCTTCACCTGGCTGCCCAAGCTGCTGGTCGAGCAGGGGCACACCGTGGTCAAGACCTTCGAGTACATGCTGGTGATGATCCTGGCCCAGCTTCCCGGCTATTTCTCGGCAGCGGTGCTGGTGGAACGGATCGGCCGCAAGGCCACGCTGGCCTCGTTCCTGTTCGCCTGCGCCGCATGCGCCTGGTTCTTCGGTCAGGCCACCACCCCCACCACCATCCTGCTGTGGGGGTCCCTCATGTCCTTCTTCAATCTGGGGGCCTGGGGCGTGCTGTACACCTACACCCCCGAGCTTTACCCGGTGCGCTTTCGGGCCTTCGGCTCCGGCTGGGCAGGCGCCATCGGCCGCATCGGCGGCATCGTGGCACCGCTGGCAGTGGCTGCACTGGTGGGCGGCGCCAACGGCTTTGCCCACATCTTCGGCATGTTCACCGCCGTGCTGCTGGCCGTGGTCATGACCATTCTGGTGCTGGGTGAGGAGACCCGCGGCCGCTCGCTGGAAGACATCAGCGACTGACGCTCATGCGTGCCGCGCATGACGGCATGAGGGCAGCGTCTAACTACAAAAACGCACATTGATACCGGTCTGCCGCGCCGGTAACGTCCCTGTCATCGCACCCCCAGGGACGACATCATGCAACCCCATACCCTGTCCTCTTCGCTGGCCATCGACGCCCCGGGTTCCCGGGGCAGCCAGACACGGTTCGGCCGCGAATCCTATACGCCTGTCCAGCGCGACCCGGCACCGACGGAAACGCAGCCGCCGGCAGCGCGCCCGCCCTGGTATCGTCAGGAAGACGGCTGGGCCATCTTCATCGGCCTGGGCATGGTGGCTCTGGCCAGCCTGGCGCTGCTGGCTGGCGAATCCGGCGCACTCAAGCTCGTCACCGTCAAGTTCGGCAGCTGGCGCACGCCCGGCGAAGGCCTGGCAGCCCTCGGCAAGGCGCTGCCCTCACTCATCTACCTGTATGCGCTGCTGCTGGTGCCGCTATCCATCGGCGCCGCCCGCATCGGCTACAACGTCACGAAATTCGGCAAGGGCCTGCTGGCCCTGTATGGCCTGGCCGTGCTGGTCACGCTGCTGGCCAGCAACACCTGGTTCAAGGCCGCTCAGCTGGAAGGCCCACTGGTGGCCCTCTTCGTGGGCCTGGCCATCGGCAACACCGTGCGTCTTCCCGCCTGGCTGCACGAAGCCCTGCGCACCGAATACTTCGTCAAGACCGGCATCGTGCTGATGGGCGCCACCCTGCCCTTCACGATCATCCTGCAGGCCGGCCCGGCCGCCATCAGCCAGGCGCTCATCGTCTCCTTCGTCACCTTCGGCAGCATCTATTTCGCCGCGACCCGACTCTTCGGGCTGGATCGCCGCTTCGGCGCCACCCTGGCTGCCGGCGGATCGATCTGCGGCGTCTCCGGCGCCATCGCCATCGGCGGCGCCTGCCGTGCCCGGCCCCAGCACGTCTCGGTGGCCATCTCGCTGGTCATCGTCTGGGCCGTGGTCATGATCTTCATCCTGCCCTCGGCAGCCCGTGTGCTGGGCCTTGAACCCGGCATCGCCGGCGCCTGGATCGGCACCTCGGAATTTGCCGATGCTGCCGGTTTTGCCGCCGCCGAAGCCATCGGCCACGAATCTGCCGTGCAGGCCTTCACGCTGATGAAGGTGGTGGGCCGCGACATGTTCGTGGGCGTCTGGGCCTTCCTGGTGGCCATCCTGTCGGTCACGGTGTGGGAACGTCAGTCACGCGACAGCGCCGAGCGCATCGACCGTCGCGAGATCTGGCGGCGCTTCCCGAAATTCATTCTGGGCTTTTTCGTGGCCTCACTGCTGACCACGGCGGCACTCACGCTGCTGGACGGCGCTCAGGCCACCGCCTACAGCAAGGAAGTGCTGGGCACGCTCAAGTCGCTGCGCGGCTGGTTCTTCACCCTCACCTTCCTGGCCATTGGCCTGACCACGCGCTTTCGGGAACTGACGGCCGTCGGCATCAAGCCCTTCCTGGCCTTTGCCGTGGGCGTGGCCATCAACGTGCCGGTGGGCTACTTCCTGTCGGTCCACGTGTTTTCCGACTTCTGGAACGCGCTCTGATCATGAACACCACGCTCGTCAACCTGCGCACCACCGTCAACAGCGCCACCCATGAGGGCCACCGCGACCTGCTGCTGCAGGCCGCGCTGCTGGCCCAGGGATTTGCCATCGACACCGAGCAGACCGGCCGCAAGGCCAGCCAGAAGCCCCGCTGGCGCGCCACCTCGCACGACATCGACGCCCAGGACATCAAGCACCATCTGCAGGAACTGGGCTTTGCCGATCATGAATTCCAGATCCGGATGGAATTCCAGCGCGCCTGGGGCTGCCTGTAACGCTGAGATCGGCCTTGATGACGGCTCAAGTATAGGCCGCCCCATTCGTGTCATATGGTTAAACTGGCGCGACGCATTGCGCTGCCTGACACGCTGCTGTCCGAGATTCCATCGCCTTGAACGAGGAGCCGCATCATGACCGCATCCACCTCCCGACCCATCATCGGCCGCATCCTGCACCTGGGGCTCAGCAACTTCCACCGCGCCCACCAGGTGGTCTACCTGCAACGCCTGAAAGATCAGGGCGAGACCGGCTGGCAGCTGGCCGGCACCAACATCCGTCCCGACGCCAACCCACTGCTGGAAGCCCTGGCCGCCCAGGACGGCAACTTCACGCTGGAAACCATCGATCCGCACGGCAAGGTGGAATACCACTGGATCACCGCCATCGATCAGGTGATTCCCTACGATGCCAGCCTGAAGACCATCACCGAACTGGCCACCGACCCGATCACCCGCATCATCTCCTTCACCGTCACCGAAGCCGGCTACTACCTGCTGGAAAACGGCGATCTGGACACCAGCTTCCCCGACCTGAAGGCCGACCTGGAACGCGTGAAGAAAGGCGAACCGGGCCAGACGCTGTACGGCGCCCTCATCACGCTACTTCGCGCCCGCAAGAAGGCCGGTGGCGGCCCCATCACGCTGCAGAACTGCGACAACCTGCGCCACAACGGCGACCGGGTGCGTGGCGGCCTGCGCGACTTCGCCCAGAAGATCGGCGATACCGACATCCTGAGCTGGATCGACGCAAACGTGCGCTTCCCCAACGCCATGGTCGATCGCATCACGCCGCGCCCGCCGGCAGAACTGAAAGCTCGCGTCAAGGCCGCCACCGGACGCGACGATAATGCCGCACTGGGCTCCGAGAGCTATCTGCAATGGGTCATCGAGGACAATTTCGCTGCCGGCCGCCCCGCCTGGGAAAAGGTCGGTGCCGAACTGGTGGCCTCGGTCGATCCCTACGAAGAAGCGAAGATCCGCCTGCTCAATGCCACCCACAGCTGCATTGCCTGGGGCGGCACACTGCGCGGGCACGAGTACATCCATGAAGGGGCCCGTGATGCCGTGGTGCGCAAGCTGGCCTACGACTACGCCACCGACGACGTGATTCCCTGCCTGTCCGGCCCCAACAATCCCGTGGACCTGCCGGCCTACCGTGACATGGTGCTGGAGCGCTTCGGCAACGATGCCATCCGCGACACCAACCAGCGCGTCACCGCCGACAGCTTCTCGAAGATCCCGGGCTTCATCCTGCCCACCATCCGCGACCGTCTGGCCCGCAACGAGAGCATCGATTCGGTGGCCGTGCTGCCCGCCCTCTTCCTGGAATTCCTCAAGCGCTGGCATGCAGAAAAGCTTCCCTTCCAGTACCACGACCAAAGCATGGATCCGAAGGCGGCTCACGCCATCGTGCAGGCTGACGATCCAGTGAAGGCCCTGTGCGCCGACCGCATGCTGTGGCAGGAACTGGCCGGCGACGCCCGCCTGGAAACTGCCGTGCGCAAGGCACTGGCACGTGTCCGGAAGGATGTGATTCCGGGCTGAGACACAAGCAGCGAGCCATATCCGGACAGGGCTGATTCTGGCGACAGGATCAGCCCTTTTCCGTTTGACGGGACACAATCTGCCCGACGCCCTCTGTCAGGCCTTCACGCTTGCCTGACGCGCGCTGCGACCATGAAAGATTCCTTGCTATCAGGAAAGCACGACCAGCCTTCTGAGCAGGCCAGTCTCTTCAAGCTCCAGCCCCAAATTTGCTCCCATCGCTCATGCAGCAATGACATCGCCACGAGCCTTCAGACATACGGATGCAATTCTTTGCAATCGTCATTGCAAAGCATGACCAACAATCTGCCGTCCGCCAGACAGACATCATGCAGGATCTCGCCCATGTGAAATACATTCAGACCCTTTCGTGCAAGCGTGCTCACGGAGCGTATGCATACACACACACGCCTGAATGGAAACGTTGTCCGATAAATACATTCAACCATTCCAAGTTCTGAAAAGCATCCTGACACAACGCTCTACAGTGCCCTTGGCGCTGGCGACCATCCGCCACGCTGTCTATCGCTAACTCTGTCAACAGCCGCCAAGGATCACTCATGTCCATACGCACCCACCTTCCATCTTCATCCAGCGCTGCTTCTCCCAGTACGCCCCATACACGCGTTGAGAAGCCCCTTACATCAGCTGCACGCCGTCACCCCGGTCGCCCGCTGGCGCTGCTGATGATGCTGTCCCTGGCGGCCTGCGGTGGCAGCGGATCGGATGATGCCGGACAGTCTGCCCAGCTGACACAGAAAGCTGAAACGCCCGTCCTTTCCAGTAACCCCTCCAGCACGACATCAGGCACCGAGAACACCACCCCGAGCACTGCGGCTGCAGCCAACACCACACCCGCCTCGGACGCCTCGACTGCCAGCACACCAACCACCAACGCCTCTGCAACGGAGACCGCTGCTGCCACCACACCTGCTGCCACACCCGCAGCCACAGCTGACGCTGCACTCGCCGCTGTACCCAGTGAACTGGTCGATGACAAGGAGATTCGTTCGGACGTGGTCATGGCAGCCCTGGTCGGACATGCAACAGAGGCAGCCCAGGGCAATGCCCAGGATGCGACCCGCAATCTGATTCCCACGGAAAAGGGTGGCATTGAACTCACGAAACCCAAACTGGCCAGCGAGGACCCGCAGCCCCTGCTGAAACTGGATGTCGGCATACAGCCTTCGACCGACAGTGCATTCCAGCAACCGTACACCTATCGTGCACATGCTGAAGCCCAGCCCGGCCAGACCGGCAAGGCAGCTTTCAACGCTGTGACCTGGGAGCTGGGCCTGTCCAGTGACCAGGCTGCCGCCGGCCAGGCACTGACAATCGGCAATATCCTGCGATTCACGCAGGCGGGTCTCAACGAGGGGAAACCCCTCGTGTTCCGTGCCGTGAGCCCCGGGGGTCGACCGGACAACTCCGCCACGCAGCTGTCGGCAGAGAAGCGGATCTACCGCGGCGGAAGTTTCAAGACATGGGAGACCGAAGACCGGGCGTATGTCGCCGAACTGGACATGAGTCTTCTTGATGGGCCGAACACCTTCCTGCTGACGCTGAATGTCTCCAAGGCAGGCGGTTCGGAATCCATGGAAATCCACAGCGCGTGGCGCATTCCGGCAAACTGGAAATCCGGCGATGCGCTCGTCAAGCTGGGCGAGCAGGTGGTTCATGAAACACGCTCTCCGGCATACAACGGCGATGGCGTCCTGTCCGGCACATCCAGCAGCACCGACACCTGGAGCACCGCCAACTACCGCGCCGAAGGGATTGTCGACGGAACCACGGATGTACCGCTGAACGAACGAGGCATCAGTGGTGCACTGTTGTCTGCCTCCTTCGACTCCCTGCCGGACGAGGACTACGGCTTCAATGATGACAACGGTCGTCTGAAGGCTGCCAGCAGCCCCACCGGCGCCTTCATCGAGAAGGCCCCTGATCCGGACAGCCTCAAGCTCTGGGAAAACAGCCAGGCCGATAATTTCGGTCCCCGTCCCGCCGCCGACAACTATGTCCCCGCAGAAGGAACCTATTATCACGAACTGAAAGCAGGCGTTGGTAACTGGTACAACGCGACACCCTCATTCGAGCACCTGGAGATGTCGCTGAAGCTACGCGCCGGCACGCAAAGCGGCAAGCAGGTGATCTTCCTGCCCAACGAACTGAAGACATACATCGATGTCCCTCCCGCGGACAAGCCCGACGACCACAGCCCCAGCAATCGCATCGAGGGCGTGCTGGCATCGGTTGACGGGCAGAAGGGCTTTCACCATGACTCGCTGGTTCCCTTCGGGACGTTGATGACCTGGAAGGGCCAGAAGGATGGCAAACCGCTGACCGTGAAGATGTCCCTGAAACCCGGTCCCGAGGCCAATCAGGTGACTCGTTGCTGGACGGCAGCCCTGCCCAGCCGGACCCGTGACCTGAACCGCGATATCTGCTCGACTTTCGTGGTGCCTTCCGGATGGCAGCATGGCCAGGCGCTGGAACGCGTGAGTAGCTATGTGACGGATACGCGCCCCGGAAACAACGGCCAGCCGGTGACACGCACCTGGCGCAGCAATCCGGCCACGAAGTAAGTGATTTACATCCGGCAAAAACGCCGGCCATGGGGGTGGGCCTTTAGCCGCTGGGCCCCCCACCAGGTCGCCTCCTTGCTGCACTCCCCCACGTCATCAACTTGGCATGCAGCGCTGCCTTCACCAAACAGGCTGTAACCCATGCGCACGACACGACAGCGGTGCAGACTGGAATTCTCCGATCAGTCATCGTAAGCATTCGGCCGCGCGGAGGCGGCGGCCTGGGCCGACGTGTTCTTTTGCATAGGCACGGCGCCATTCACATCCGGATCGGACCGATAGACATCGTACTGGGCACTGTCCACAGTCGGCGACTGCGTCTTCATGACAGCACCGCCGGCCTGGCGATGGGCAGCAGCGTCACCCCCATCACCCGCCTCGCCACATCCCGCGAGCACGCCCACCAGCAGTAAGACTCCCATCGTCCACGCACAAGCTTCATTCCTGCAACACCCGGTCATCGCCTTCCTCTTTGCGAAAAGACAAGAAAAGCATCTCTATTTGTAATAGATACCAAACTATTCAAATAATGTAATTCAGATGCCCGGAAACATGCCTACGATTTTTTGTAGCTATTGTTCGATGAAAGCCAGACGCCGATGACGACGCAGTGCCTGGCGCACAGGTGACACCATCTTTCCCACGGCATCTTCCATCATCGGGCACGCCGATTCCTTATCGACAGGGTCCATTCGGTTGAGTACAGATAGCCTGTTTATTCAAGAAATAGTCTGCTTTTGACACCTACCGCAATGGAGCATCCTCTGCCTTCAGGCGATGTCGGCGACACTTCTACGACCATCCGTTCCGGCCCGCCCATTCGCACCCAGTGCTGCGCCCAGGACCGAAAACACATTTTCTGGTAGCAACTGGCCGTATGTTTCTTTTGTACGCTATAAATTACTATCAATGACTTGATACATTTCTAACATATTCAAGGTTGCAATCATGAATGCGATTCCGGTGATCCGACGACTGGCCCTGGGCTCCCTCCTCCTGCTGATGATTTCAGCCTGCGGCGGCGCCGACGACAGCCCGACAGCCACCACGACAACGACCAAGGCGGTATCAACAGAGGGCACCACCGACGGCCCGTCCGCATCCACATCGGTCGACGCAGCCGATGCCTCCCAAGCAAACACGGACGGCAGCACGGCACGGAGCACCGAGCGCGTTGACAATACCGTCACGACCCATTCATCGTCGACGGAGACTGCCAACAGCAACGTTCAGGCTAACGACGCCCCTCTCTCCGAGGACAGCCTGCGCGGCGACGTTCTGGCCAGGGCATTGCAGACCTCGACCAACCAGGCATGGACGGACGCCCACGGCCGGCAACAGGAACATCCGACCTCAGCCGTGCTCTGGAACGCCTCCTGGCCTGATGGAAAGAGGCAGGACAACCGCTGGTCCATTCCGGACATGGTGGTGGATCAGCGCATCATCCCGGAAGAGAGCAGCGCCGGATCGAGCTGGGCCATCTATCGGATCCGCTCCTATCCAGCCCGGCCCGTCAGCTACGGCCTGAAGTATGAAACGGTGGAACTGCAGCTGCACACCTCGGCGCAAGGGCTGCCTGACGATATCCGGAGCACGGCCGCCGACACCGAGCTGTTGCGACTGGATCGACACCTGCAGCTCACCGTCTTTCCGGCCACCGCAAACCAGGAAACGGAAAGCGCCGTCACCCAATCCATGCTCTCGCCGGCCGACTTCAGCATTCGCCGTAATGCCCGCCTGCGCTGGAATGAACCCCTGCATACCTGGACACTTGCGCAGACACCGGACCAAGGCAGGCCTTCGGTGCAGCTCAGCCTTGTCAGAGGAAAGGCTTCCCGTGACTTCGCCATCTGCCTGACGGCCCGGCTCTTCAGACCGGACCTGCGCCGTACCTGCACACTGTGGCAGATACCCACGGACTGGACCCCCGCCGCCCCCCTCGTCTACCAAGGCCAGCACGTCGTGAACAGGATACGGATCCACACCCGCACCGAGAACAGCCGCCAGCCTGGCCATGGCTACCTCATCGATCACTGGCAGTCGAAGACCACCGGACAATAGATGCACGCTGCCCGGACACCCCAGCGGCACACACACGAGTCACGGCTACCCCACACCTGGGCAGCCGGACCAGAGAAATGGGATACAGTGTCGGATCCCCTTGCTTACGCCTTCTCATGAAAGCCCTCGTCATCGGCGCTACCGGCGCAACCGGCCACGAGCTGCTGGCACGCTTGCTGGAAACCCAACAGTTCAGCGAAATCCATGCCTTCGGCCGCCGGACACCCGCCGAATCGCACCCCCGGCTGCATTCCCACGTCATCGACTTCACCAAGCCCGGGAAATGGGCCGCACAGATGCGGGGCGACGTGCTCTTTGCCTGCCTGGGCAGCACGCTGAAGGATGCCGGCAGCCAGGACGCCCAATGGCAGATCGACTACCAGGCCACGCTGGACGCCGCCATCGCCGCCCGGCGCAACGGCACGCACACGCTGGTCCTCATGTCGGCTGCCGGTGCCGACGCCAAATCACGCTTCTTCTATCCGCGCATGAAAGGTGCGCTGGAGCATGCCGTAACGGAACTGGATTTCCGGCACCTGCTGATCTTCCGCCCACCCCTGCTGCTGCGCCCGAACAGCAACCGGCCGGTGGAAATCTGGAGCGCCCGAATACTGCGCGGCCTGAACGCTCTAGGCCTGCTGCGCAGCCAGCAACCGCTGCCTGTGGGACAGCTGGCGCAGGCGATGCTGACCGCAGCGCTGGATGCTGCTGCCCGTGACAAGCCCGTGCATCGCATCTTTGCGCCGAGTGACATCCGCGGGCTGCTGGGGTAGGAGACGGCAGAATGGAGGCGCCAGCTTTGGCGCGTTTGCTGTCACGATACGGTGGATCTCCTCGAACAGCGTGCTGTCGGCGGGAATGTATTCGTCAATGGGATAGGAATGCATGGCGACGATCCTGCCTTGACGGGAAGACCTGGCCTGTCACGGCCATGATGCTGACATGCACATGGCCGCGCTCAGGCTCAGGATGGATCACTTCAGGTTTGTTCTGAAGAACTGCTCAAACTTGTCGAAGGGGATCTTGCCGGACTGCTTGTCGTAGAGATCAACATGGGAGGCATCCTTGACGAGGAACAACTCCTTGTTCTGGCTTCCCAGCGACTTGAAGGCGTCTTCGCTGAAGTAGCGAGAGTGTGCTTTCTCACCATGCACGATCAGGGCTGGTGCCTTAAGCTCACCCGCACGCTGCAGCAACGGCATGTTGATGAAGGCCAGCGACGTACTCTTGGACCAGCCCGTGTTGGAGTTCACCGAACGGGGATGGTAACCGCGCGGGGTCTTGTAGTAGTCGGCGTATTCACGCACGAACTTCGGCGTCTGGGCGTTGTGGCTGGCAGGCGGTGGCAGGTGCTCATCGGCGACCGTGTGGGCGGTCGTTCCACTTTCCGCGTCCGCCCACCGCTGCAGATTCATGGTCTGTTTTGCCTTGTAGCGGCCTTCCGCATCCATCATCGGCGCCGTTCTGCCGTACTGGTCGTTGGGGTCCATCCTGATCTCATAGCCGTTGGCCATGACACGGGTCATGTCGTACATGGTGCTGGTAGCCACGGCCTTGACGCGGGTATCGGAGATGGCAGCATTGAGCGCAAAACCGCCCCAACCGCAGATGCCCAGGATACCGATCTCGTCACAGTTCACGAAGTTCTGCAGGCCCAGGAAATCAACGGCGGCGGAGAAGTCTTTGGTATTGATGTCAGGTGAAGCGATGTTGCGCGGCTCACCGCCGCTTTCCCCCGAAAAAGAGCCATCGAAGGCCAGGGTCACGAACCCCCGCTCGGCCAGCTCCTGAGCGTACAGGCCGCTGGACTGCTCCTTCACGGCACCAAAGGCGCCTGCCACCGCGATGGCCGGCAGCTTCTGATCAGCCTTGATGTTCCTGGGTACGTACAGGTCGCCGGCCAACGTGATGCCGTAACGGTTCCTGAACGTAATCTTGTGGTGTTCCACCTTGTCGGATTTCGGGAAGGTCTTGTCCCATTCTTGGGGGGACCTCGAAAAACCCCTTCATCCGCTCGCCAGCCGCAGATCAGGCTAGACTGGTCGGCATGAAAGCACGGGGTGGCAGATGATGAAGAACCGGAAAAGCGCAGCGATAAAGACAGATCTGTTTGCGCATGAGGCACACCATCAGAAGCTGGATGAGCTGAGAGATCCGCTGCAGGAGATCGAGCGCCATGTCGATTTCGCAACGCTGGCCGCCAGGGTGGACGAAAGCGTACCGAGGCCAGACAGAACGAAAGGAGGCCGGCCGCCTTACCCGACGGAGACAATGGTGCGGATACTGGTTCTGAAGCGACTGTATAACCTGTCGGACGAGCAGATGGAGTATCAGTTGCTCGACAGGATGAGCTACAAGTGCTTCTGTGGTCTGGACGATGCGTTGAGGGTACCGGACAGGACCACGATCTGGCATTTCGAGAACCGGGTAGGTCAGGCAGGAGCGCAGGCGCTGTTTGGCGAGATGGCCGAGCAGCTGGCCCGCAAGGGGTTCATTGCCAGAGGCGGACAGATCATCGATGCGACCCTGGTGAAGGCGCCGGTACAGCGCAACAGCCGGCAGGAGAATGAACAGGTCCGGCAGGGGAATGTACCCGAGGACTGGAATGATGCCAAGCGTCGGCAGAAGGATGTGGATGCGAGCTGGACGAAGAAGAATGGCAAGACCCACTTCGGCTACAAGCTGTCGGTGAACGTGGACGGTCGGTACAAGCATGCGAAGGGGCTGCTCGATGAGCGAAACACGGCACGGGTGGTGTATGCGGACAAGGCGTACTCGTCGCAGGCGCTGCGTGCCGAGCTCAAAGACAGAGGGCTGCGCGATGGCATTCTGAAAAGGGCCGGCAAGAGCAAGGCGCTGACGCAGCGCGATGAACAACGCAACCGCAGGTTGTCGAGGATGCGATGCCGTGTTGAGCACGTGTTTGCTGGCATCGAGCAGATGGGAGGCAAGATGGTTACGCACGATCGGTCGTACAAGGGCTGGGTTTGCGATGACGATGATGGCGCTCTGCTACAACATCAAGCGACTGGTGTGTCTGCAAAGGACTGAAACCTGGGCCTTCTGATGCCCGAAGGGGCGAAAACGCTCATTCTGGGCGACAACCGGCCGAGCTGCGTCCATCAAGCGAAGACACTGCTCATTGATTAGGCAAATCTCACGCTAGACAAAGCGGACCACACTGCGTGCTGGCCAACTTTCAGAAGAAGATGGGAATTTCGAGGTGCCCTCATGTCCATACGCACCCGCCTTCCAGCTTCGCCCAGCGCTGCTTCTCACAACACGCCCCCTGCAAGCTCCCATGAACCCCTCGCATCAACTGCACGCCGTCACCCCGGCCGCCCGCTGGCGCTGCTGATGATGCTGTCCCTGGCGGCCTGCGGTGGCAGCGGATCGGATGATGCCGGACAGTCTGCCCAGCTGACACAGAAAGCTGAAACGCCCGTCCTTTCCAGTAACCCCTCCAGCACGACATCAGGCACCGAGAACACCACCCCGAGCACTGCGGCTGCAGCCAACACCACACCCGCCTCGGACGCCTCGACTGCCAGCACACCAACCACCAACGCCTCTGCAACGGAGACCGCTGCTGCCACCACACCTGCTGCCACACCCGCAGCCACAGCTGACGCTGCACTCGCCGCTGTACCCAGTGAACTGGTCGATGACAAGGAGATTCGTTCGGACGTGGTCATGGCAGCCCTGGTCGGACATGCAACAGAGGCAGCCCAGGGCAATGCCCAGGATGCGACCCGCAATCTGATTCCCACGGAAAAGGGTGGCATTGAACTCACGAAACCCAAACTGGCCAGCGAGGACCCGCAGCCCCTGCTGAAACTGGATGTCGGCATACAGCCTTCGACCGACAGTGCATTCCAGCAACCGTACACCTATCGTGCACATGCTGAAGCCCAGCCCGGCCAGACCGGCAAGGCAGCTTTCAACGCTGTGACCTGGGAGCTGGGCCTGTCCAGTGACCAGGCTGCCGCCGGCCAGGCACTGACAATCGGCAATATCCTGCGATTCACGCAGGCGGGTCTCAACGAGGGGAAACCCCTCGTGTTCCGTGCCGTGAGCCCCGGGGGTCGACCGGACAACTCCGCCACGCAGCTGTCGGCAGAGAAGCGGATCTACCGCGGCGGAAGTTTCAAGACATGGGAGACCGAAGACCGGGCGTATGTCGCCGAACTGGACATGAGTCTTCTTGATGGGCCGAACACCTTCCTGCTGACGCTGAATGTCTCCAAGGCAGGCGGTTCGGAATCCATGGAAATCCACAGCGCGTGGCGCATTCCGGCAAACTGGAAATCCGGCGATGCGCTCGTCAAGCTGGGCGAGCAGGTGGTTCATGAAACACGCTCTCCGGCATACAACGGCGATGGCGTCCTGTCCGGCACATCCAGCAGCACCGACACCTGGAGCACCGCCAACTACCGCGCCGAAGGGATTGTCGACGGAACCACGGATGTACCGCTGAACGAACGAGGCATCAGTGGTGCACTGTTGTCTGCCTCCTTCGACTCCCTGCCGGACGAGGACTACGGCTTCAATGATGACAACGGTCGTCTGAAGGCTGCCAGCAGCCCCACCGGCGCCTTCATCGAGAAGGCCCCTGATCCGGACAGCCTCAAGCTCTGGGAAAACAGCCAGGCCGATAATTTCGGTCCCCGTCCCGCCGCCGACAACTATGTCCCCGCAGAAGGAACCTATTATCACGAACTGAAAGCAGGCGTTGGTAACTGGTACAACGCGACACCCTCATTCGAGCACCTGGAGATGTCGCTGAAGCTACGCGCCGGCACGCAAAGCGGCAAGCAGGTGATCTTCCTGCCCAACGAACTGAAGACATACATCGATGTCCCTCCCGCGGACAAGCCCGACGACCACAGCCCCAGCAATCGCATCGAGGGCGTGCTGGCATCGGTTGACGGGCAGAAGGGCTTTCACCATGACTCGCTGGTTCCCTTCGGGACGTTGATGACCTGGAAGGGCCAGAAGGATGGCAAACCGCTGACCGTGAAGATGTCCCTGAAACCCGGTCCCGAGGCCAATCAGGTGACTCGTTGCTGGACGGCAGCCCTGCCCAGCCGGACCCGTGACCTGAACCGCGATATCTGCTCGACTTTCGTGGTGCCTTCCGGATGGCAGCATGGCCAGGCTCTGGAACGCGTGAGCGCCTATGTGACGGATACGCGCCCCGGCGACAACGGCCAGCCGGTGACACACACCTGGCGCAGCAATCCGGCCGCACCGAAGTGATTCGTCAGCAAGGCTGATATGCGCATCATGGATGCCACGTGGCTACACGGCATCCATGGTGCACGTTGCACCCATGTGATCCGCCCGTGCACAGACCCGGGCCGGGGAGAATCAGCGGGCCTCTGAGATAGGTACAGAGCCCTTATCCCGTCGTGCATAGACCATTCTCGACTGGATGACGGATATACCGTGGGAGGCGTACGACCGTTGAAGCGACATCAGCCGCCTTCAGCTTCCGCTTCGAAACATCCGCCGCCAGACGCTGGGGCTGACGTGGAAACGCTGGCGGAACTGCACACGTAAATTTGTGGCACTACCAAAGCCCGCCTTTTCAGCCACATGCTCAATAGACATGTCACCATTTTCCAGCAGGTTCTGAGCCTGCCACAGGCGTTCTGTCTGCAGCCATTCTCCCAGCGCCATACCTGTGGCCCTGGAAAAATGCCGAGAGAACGTGCGACGTGACATATTCAGTCGCTTGGCCAGATCATCCAGCCGATGCGGACTACCCAGATCCTGTCGCAAAAAAACCAACAAGCTGTTTATCCGATCGTCCCGTGTGTGGCGTGTAGCCGGCTGACGGATGAACTGAGCCTGCCCACCTTCTCGATGCGGTGCGGTCACGAAGGTTCTAGCCACTTCGTTGGCCACCGTGACACCATGCATCCGTCGCAACAGGTGTAGACAGCAGTCCAGCCCTCCTGCAGCGCCAGCCGACGTGAGAATGTTGCCATCCTCAACATACAGCCGATTGTCATCAAGCATGATTTTCGGAAAACGCTGGCGAAAGTCGTTCTCCGCCATCCAGTGCGTGGCTGCGTTCTTTCCATCCAGCAGGCCGGCATAGGCAACGGCATAGGTTCCATAGCACAGCGCAACAATCTGTGCTCCTCGTTTAGCCGCCTTCCTCAGGTGTCGATTGAACTCCGGTGATGGCGCCTCGTCCACGTCACGCCATCCACTGATGACGATGACATCGGCACGATCCATGGACGACAGCCCCTCATGCACCGGGATACGGGCTCCCAGGTGGGTGGCGACATCCTGGCCATTGTCGGAAAACACCCGTAGCCTGAACAATGGACTACTTCGAAAGGAAAACTGAAACAGGCAGAAAGGGATGTTGAAGACGAAGTCATTCATCCCGGGCTGGGCATACAGTGCGACCGTCCTCAGTTTTGCTTCAGTCGTCATGTTGGCCCGATTCTTTCGGAGATTGGCAATGTCGCCCATTCTAGTCGGTCTGAAGCCTTCCTAGAATCCTTCCTCTCCGATCTCTTCAGGAACAGACCCATGAACTGCAAGTCTAGGGACCAGTATCAGCACATCCGCAACGCCACGGCCAGGATCACGTATGCCAATCAGACCTTTCTGGTAGACCCCTTTCTGGCACCCAAAGAATCCATGGCAGGTTTTCCGGGCACCCACAACAGCCAGCAGCGCATGCCGCTAGTGGATCTTCCGATACCTGTCGAGAAGATCATGGAAGGCGTGGATGCCGTCATCGTGACCCATACACACGAAGATCACTGGGACAAAACCGCACAACAGGCAGTTCCCAAGAACCTTCCAATCTTTGTGCAACATGAGAGCGACGCCGGAATGCTTCGCACGCAGGGCTTCAAGGATGTACGTATCCTGCATGACAGCGTCACCTTCAATGGCGTGAGCTTGACCCGCACGGGGGGGGCTCATGGCACCGTGGAAATGTATGCACATCCGCAGATGGCACAGATTCTGGGCGATGCCATGGGTGTGGTGATGCAGAAAGATGGCCACAGGACAATCTACATCATGGGCGACACGATCTGGACGGCTGACGTGAACAAGGCGCTGAACCGCTTCCAGCCGGACGTACTGGTGATGAACACAGGCTATGCACGCATCCAGGGTCTATCCGACAGCATCATCATGGGCCCGGACGACGTACTCAAAGCCACTCAGGTCATGCCGAATGCACAGATCATCACCGTGCATATGGACACAGTCAACCACACCGCTGTCAATCGTCAGGACATGCGTCGTTTTCTGGTTGGTGAAGGCATCATCCACCGTGTTGCGGTACCAGAAGATGGCGAGATCGTGAAAATTAATGGAGCCTCAATCACTGCGACATCTCAGATCTGATCACTACGCATCCAGTTCTCTGCCAGAAAGTCCACAAACGCCCGGATTTTCGGGCTAACAGTGGTGTCGCCATAATAGACGGCATGAAACGGTTTGGCTTCGTTCAGGGCCCGGTCCGGCAGGAGTTCATTCAGGTCGCCAGCGGCGATGTCACTGGCCACGACGAAGTCCGACAGACAGGCGATGCCGTTTCCGGAGAGACAGAGCTGGCGGATAGTTTCTCCACTGTTGGCAGACAGTTGGGGCACAGCGGCATAAGGAGCATGGCCACTGTCAGAAAACGGCCAGTTGTTCAGGGTTCTGGGTTCGGAGAAGCCGATGAGGGCGTGCCGCGACAGTTCGGCGACAGTTTCTGGCTTGCCGTATCGGGCCAGATAGTCGGGCGCAGCAACAAGCTTCAGGCGACTGTCAAACAGGTGTCGGGCGTGCAGGACAGAATCGTGCAGGCTGCCCGCGCGGATGGCGATATCCACGCGCCGTTCGATGAGGTCGATGTAACCTTCGGACGAGGTGAGCTGCAACGACACCTGCGGATAACGCTCACGAAACGGGCGCACGAGCGGGGCAATGCGATGCAGCAGCGTAGGCGTGGCGGAATCCACCCGAAGAATGCCCTGTGGCGTGCCGCCCGAGGAGAGGAGTTCCGCTTCTGCAGCATCGATGTCGTGCAGTATCTGCCGGGCACGCTCGAAGAAACGGCTGCCTTCTTCGGTGAGTCGCAGCTGGCGTGTGGTGCGGTTGAGCAGATTGGTGGAGAGTTTCTCTTCCAGCCGCTTCACGGTGCGGCTGACGACGGAGTTGGCCAGCCCCAGCCTTTCTGCCGCGCGGCTGAAACTGCCGCTTTCCACCACCTGCACGAATACGGCCAGCTCATCGGAATGGCTCTTCATTGTTGCTGATATTGGAAAAGTGTTTTGCGATTATTGCTGTTTTCCTGCATGAAGGATAGACGGACAATGGCGTGTTTTCAACACGACTTCTGAGGAATCCGCATGAACATTCTGTTGATTGACGGCGGACAGGCCTTCCGTTTCACCGAAGGCCGTCTGAACCACACGCTGCACCAGACCGCCCGAGAGACGCTGACCGCACTCGGCCACACGGTGAAGGAAACCGTGATTGAGCAGGGCTACGACACCGCTGTCGAGGTGGAGAAATGGCTGTGGATGGATGCGGTTGTCTGGCAGATGCCCGGCTGGTGGATGGGCGAGCCGTGGACGGTCAAGAAGTATGTTGACGAAGTGTTCAGCGAAGGCGTGGGTGAAGACAAGCTGGTTGCCAACGATGGCCGCCACCGTGTCAACCCGACGGTGGGCTACGGGACGGGGGGACTGCTGCACGGCAAGAAGCACATGATCTCCTCCACCTGGAATGCGCCGATCGAGGCATTCACTCGGGAAGGCGATTTCTTTGAGGGCGCAGGAGTGGACGGCGTGCACTTCCATTTCCACAAGGCCAACGAGTTCCTCGGCACCACGCGGCTGCCCACATTCACCTGCAACGATGTGGTGAAGAATCCGCAGGCCGAGCGCTACCTGTCCGACTATCGCGCGCACCTGGAGAAGGTGTTCGGCAGGGCGTAGGTTCGGGGTGCAGGAATAGAATAGGCATGTCCTTTCCTGACTGACGAGGAGTGCCTTGAAGGCCGATCGAGAAAGCCCGATCATGGTGATCCTGACCACGGCGCTGGCCCCACTTATCTGGGGCAGCACCTATCTGGTCACGACCGAATTCCTGCCCCCCGACCGCCCCTTCACCGCCGCACTGCTGCGCGTGCTTCCGGCCGGATTGCTGCTGCTGGCCTGGACACGGGAACGGCCACACTGGCGGGACATGGGGTGGCTGCTGACGCTGTCCATCCTGAACATTGCTTTCTTTCAGGCCATGCTGTTCGTGTCGGCCTATCGATTGCCGGGCGGGCTGGCTGCCATCCTCAATTCCACACAGACACTGATGGTCCTGGTGCTGACATGGTGGGTGGGCAGAAAGCAGCCACCGATCATGGCATGGGCCTCGGCCGCGCTGGGGGTGCTGGGCATCGTTCTGCTGGTGTATTCGCCGCAGGCACATTTCGACACGCTGGGCATCATCGCTGCCCTGGCCGGATCAGCCTCCATGGCCACAGGCATCTTCTTCTCGGCGCGCTTTCAGCACGGGCTGTCGGTCCTTGCCTACACCGGCTGGCAGCTGCTGCTGGGCGGGCTATGCCTGCTGCCGGTAGTGATGGTGCTGGAACCCTGGCCCGAGCACTTCACGGCAGCCAACGTGGGCGGCTATCTGTACCTGTGCCTGGTGGGCGCGGTGCTGGCCTACGTGCTGTATTTCCGGGGCATCAGCCGGCTGCCGGCTGCCATTGTTTCGTCATTGGGGCCGCTCAGCCCCGTGTGTGCCTTCGTGCTGGGCTGGGTGTTCCTGAACGAGCAGCTGGGCGGCCGTGCCCTGGTCGGCTTCGTGCTGGTGCTGCTGTCCATCATCGGCGTGCAGCGGGCGATGATGCCCAGGACAGGAAGGCCTCTCCAAACTCCCGGTCCCAAGGATTCATCAACCTGATGTCCGGAAGGACGGCCTTCCCTGCACGCCGTCACTCCTGCAGGCCATAGGCCTTCATCGATTCGGCCGTGTAGCGCAAGCCGGCCGCGGCAAGAGGTTTGAAGACCTCTGCCAACCGTTGCTGCGCCTCCTCGCTCAAGGTGACGTCCAGCGCGCGCAGGTTCTCGTCCAGCCGCCCAGGGCTTCGGGTACCCGGGATGGGCACAATGTTGGGCGCGCGGGACAGGACCCAGGCCAGTGCCACCTGGGCGGGAGAGATGCCTTCATCCGTCGCGACCTTTTGCAAGGCCATGGCCAGTTGCTGGTTGTGCGAGAAATGCGCTGGCGTGAAGCGAGGCATCTGCCGACGAAAGTCGCCTTCCGTCAGCCGCGCTGGGTCGAAGTCCAGTGCTGCCAGTAGCCCGCGGCATACGGGGCTGTACGCCACCAGCAGGATGCCCAGGCGCCGGCAGGTCTCCAGCACTCCGTTGCTCTCGACGTTACGGGTCATCAGCGAGTATTCGTACTGTCCTGCCGCCAGGCCATGACGCCCCTTCGTATGCTTGCGCAACGCGGCATCGGCCCGTTCAAGGGTGTCGGCAGAGACCTCACTCAGACCCACGGCGCCGATGCGTCCCTGCCCGATCTCGTCGGCCAGTGCGGCCATGCTCTCGTCGATGCGGGCGCCATCGTCTTCCACCCGGTGCAGGTAGTAAAGATCGATGGGCGTCTGCAGACGATCGAGCGAGCGCTGGATGGCCCCCTGCAGATACTCCGGCGAGGTATCGACACCCCGTCGGGTGACATCGGTCCTGTCCCGAAGAATGCCCCCCTTGGTGGCCAGAACGATGTCTGCCCGCAGCGGGTGGTCGCGCAGCACGCTTCCCACCAGTTCCTCATTGTGGCCAAAGCCATAGATGTCCGCCGTGTCGAAGAATCGTTCGCCACGTTCAATGGCGTAGTGAATCAGATCACGCGATCTTCCATCATCGCTGGGACCATAGAACTCGGACATGCCCATGCAGCCCAGGCCGATGGCGCTGACGGACAGAGCATCGGCACGCGCCTGACGGGCAGGCAGCGGATTCGACGGGCTTGGGGAGCTGGCGTGATGCGTTGGAATGCGGTTGTCGTGACTCATGTCGTCTTTCCTCTCCTTGATGCCTTCCTTCCATGCCTCATGGGGAACAGCGTGGCATTGGCAATGCCATGAAGGTAGCAAGCAGCGACGCATCAAGGCCAATTCCATTTTGTTGATACCTATTCAGTATCATGAATGGTGTGAACGAAGGGTCATGGGTCTGCATGACCTTTCGCATGAACAACGTACCTGAAGATGCCAATGAAAGGTTGCGCACGCTACATCTTTCATTCTTCGGTGCGTTGCCGCACATGACCCCTTTCATCTCCTGTACCCCCCACCATGCCAGACCGAATCACGCTTCGACAGCTTCGCTACTTCCTGGTTCTGGCTGAGGAACTGAATTTCCGCCGGGCGGCCGAACGGCTGTTCATCACGCAGCCGCCCCTAAGCCGACAGATCCGGCAGCTGGAGGAAGCATTGGGCGCCCCGCTTCTGCTGCGTCAGCGATCCGGCCCCGAACGGGGTGTACATCTGACGACGGAAGGACATTGGCTATTGCCCCGGATCCGTCAACTGCTTCTTCAGGTGGACACCATGCTTCAGGGTTTTGGCGACCTGCACCGGCAAGCCGACATTCCCCTGGACACCGGTCGTCCTTCAGAGAAAGCAGCCGCCCTGGGCACGCGTATCCAGAAAGAAGGCTGCGTACCCTGCCCGGCGGATCACTCCGGCCGCGCTGTGCTGAACAGCACCGGAAGCGCTGAACGGAAGGACGCAGCCAACCACACACCGTTCAGACTGGGCATGACGCCCGCCATCGATACGGCGCAATTCTCGGGAGCCGAAGCGGTACTGCATGAGAAACACCCCCGGCTGCAGATGGGAACCGTCCTGCAGGGCACACCGCAGCTGATACGCAGCGTGCTTCGTGGCCGGCTGGATGCTGCGATCATCAGCCTGCCCGCGCGCACGGAAGGGCTGGTCGTGACCGAGCTGCACGAAGAGGCGTTGTGGGCGTGTCTGGCCAGTCAGCATCCACTGGCACGTCGCCGCCGGCTGTCACTACAGGACATCGGCCATGAGCCGCTCTTCTGGTTTGCGCGCCGACAGAACCCGGTGTATTACGACCATTGCCAGAAGATCTTTGCGCAGCAACGTTTCTCACCACCCCGACTGCCGGAGCCAGAGGATCAGGCGGTACTGTTGGCACAGGTGGCCGATGGGCTGGGCGTGGCGCTGGTTCCGGCGTCGCTGCGCAGCACACGCCGTCGGGGCGTGGTGTTCCGTCCGCTGGTCGAAGGCGATGCGCTGTGCATCCGGGTGGCGCTGGCACGACGCAGCGGTGGCTATTCCAGGGCCGTGTCGCGCACCATGGCTTCATTGCTCAACGCATTGCGTCCTGCGTGAGGACAGTCCGGCTCCGTTGACTCGCAGGCATCCGAAATGCTCAGGTACAGAATCAGCTGCCTGCGACCAGCCTGCCAAGGCCGTGCCGTGATGCCGGAGCCCTGAATCCGGAGCCCTGAAAAAACGACGGGGCCGAATACGGCCCCGTCCTGAACGCTCAACCCAGCAGCGGTGCCAGTGCCCTGCGCACCTCGGCCTCGTCGCGGCCCGAGCGGCGGATGAAGTCCTGCAGCTGGTCCTCGTCGATGTTGCCGATACCGAAGTATTCGGAATGCGGGTGCGAGAAGTAGAAGCCCGAGACACTGGCGGCCGGCCACATGGCAAGTGCCTCGGTGACGTGCATGCCGATCTCCTGGCAGTCCATCAGCTCGAACATGTCTTTCTTGATGGTGTGCTCGGGGCAGGACGGATAGCCGGGTGCCGGACGGATGCCGGTGTAGGCTTCGGCGATGAGTTCGTCGTTGGTGAACTTCTCGTCAGAAGCGTAGCCCCACAGGTCCTTGCGCACGCGCTCGTGCAGGGCTTCGGCAAAGGCTTCGGCCAGACGGTCGGCGATGCTCTTGAAGGCGATGGCGTTGTAGTCGTCCAGCGCCGCCATGTATTCGGCTTCCTTCTTGTCGGCGCCAATGCCGGCCGTGACGGCGAACATGCCGATGTAGTCCTGAATGCCGCTGGGCTTGCCGTCGATGAACTTGGGCGCTATGTAGTCGGCCAGGGACTTGTTGGGGATGCCTTCACGCTTGGCGTTCTGCTGACGCAGGTTGCGCCAGGTCATGGCCACCTGGGTGCGCGAGTCGTCGGTGTAGATCTCGATGTCGTCGTCGTTGATGGTGTTGGCCGGCAGGAACATCACGACCCCGTTGGCAGTGAGCCAGCGGTTGTCGATGATCTTCTTCAGCATGGCCTTGCCATCGGCAAAGACCTTGCGGGCCTCTTCACCCACCACGGCGTCGTCGAGGATGTCCGGGAACTTGCCGGCCAGGTCCCAGGTCTGGAAGAACGGGCCCCAGTCGATGTATTCGGCCAGCTTGGACAGATCCTGGTTCTTGAAGGTTCGGCGGCCAATGAACTTGGGCCGGGGCGGCACGTAGGTGCTCCAGTCGGTCTGCTCGCGGTTGGCACGGGCATCGGCCAGCGGAATGAAGTTGGGGCCTTTCTTCTTGCCGTGCAGGTTGCGCACGCGGTCGTATTCGCTGTGCAGGTCGGCCAGGAAGCCTTCGCGCTGCTCTTCGGACACGAGGGCCTGGGCCACGGGCACGGAACGCGAGGCGTCGGGCACGTAGACGACCGGACCGGAATAGTTGGGCGCAATCTTGACGGCAGTGTGCACACGCGACGTGGTGGCGCCACCGATCAGCAGCGGAATCTTGCGGGAGCGGAAGTATTCGTCACGCTCCATCTCGCCGGCCACGAAGGCCATTTCTTCCAGCGACGGGGTGATGAGGCCGGACAGGCCGATGAGGTCAGCACCGGTCTCGCGGGCCTTTTCGAGGATCTGGGAACAGGGCACCATCACGCCCATGTTGACGACCTCGAAGTTGTTGCATTCGAGCACGACGGAGACGATGTTCTTGCCAATGTCGTGCACGTCCCCCTTGACGGTGGCGATGACGATCTTGCCGCGCGAGCGCACGTCGCCACCGGCTGCAGCCAGGGCAGCCTTCTCGGCCTCGATGAAGGGCAGCAGGTGGGCCACGGCCTGTTTCATGACGCGGGCGGACTTGACCACCTGCGGCAGGAACATCTTGCCTTCGCCGAACAGGTCGCCGACGACGTTCATGCCGGCCATCAGCGGACCTTCGATGACTTCGATGGGACGACCGCCACGCGCCGCGATTTCCTGGCGGATCTCTTCGGTGTCCTCGACGATGTACTGGGTGATGCCATGCACCATGGCGTGCGTGATGCGTTCCTGCACGCTGCCCTTGCGCCAGGCCTGGTCGGCTTCCTTCTTGCCGCCGTCATCCTTCAGGGTCTGGGCGATCTCGATGAGCCGCTCGGTGGCGGTCAGTTCGCGCTCGGGGGCATCGGCGGGCAGGTCATCGGGGAAGACGGGCTTGCGATTGAGCACCACGTCCTCGATGCGGTTGCGCAGTTCCAGCGGCACGTCGTCGTAGACGCCCATCATGCCGGCGTTGACGATGCCCATGGTGAGGCCGGCCTTGATGGCGTGATAGAGGAAGACCGTATGGATGGCCTCGCGCGCGGGATTGTTGCCGCGGAACGAGAAGGAGACGTTGGAGACGCCACCCGAGATGCGGGCATGCGGCAGGTTGTCGTGGATCCACTGGCAGGCACGGATGAAGTCATTGCCGTATTCGTCGTGCTCTTCGATGCCGGTGGCGACCGCGAAGATGTTGGGATCGAAGATGATGTCTTCGGGCGGGAAGCCCACTTCGTTCACCAGCAGGTCGTAGGCGCGCTTGCAGATCTCGATCTTGCGCTGGAAGGTGTCGGCCTGGCCCTGTTCGTCGAAGGCCATGACGACGGCGGCAGCACCATAGCGGCGCACCAGACGGGCCTGGTGCAGGAACTTTTCTTCGCCTTCCTTCAGCGAGATGGAGTTGACCACCGCCTTGCCCTGCACGCAGCGCAGGCCCGCCTCGATGACCTCCCACTTGGAGCTGTCGATCATGATGGGCACGCGGGCGATATCGGGTTCGCTGGCGATGAGGTTCAGGAAGCGCGGCATGGCCTTCATCGCGTCCAGCATGGCTTCGTCCATGTTGACGTCGATGATCTGCGCGCCGTTTTCCACCTGCTGGCGGGCGACCTGCAGGGCCTCGTCGTACTGTTCGTTGAGAATCATCCGCGCAAACGCCTTGGAACCGGTGACGTTGGTGCGCTCGCCAACGTTGACGAAGAGCGAGTCCTCGTCGATGTTGAAGGGCTCCAGACCGGAAAGGCGGGTGGCGACGGGGATAACGGGCGGCACCCGCGGGGTGAGCGGGCGCACGGCCTCGGCAATGGCACGGATGTGGGCAGGCGTGGTGCCGCAGCAGCCACCGGCGATGTTGACCAGGTTGGCCTGCGCGAATTCCTTCAGCAGGGCGGAGGTGATGGCGGGGGTCTCGTCGAAGCCCGTCTCGGCCATGGGGTTGGGCAGGCCGGCGTTGGGGTAGACGCAGACGAAGGTGTCGGCCTTGCGGGCCAGCTCCTCGATGTAGGGCCGCATGAGCGCCGCGCCCAGGGCGCAGTTCAGGCCGATGGTGAGCGGCCTGGCATGGCGCACCGAGTTCCAGAAGGCCTCGACGGTCTGGCCCGACAGGATGCGGCCGGAGGCGTCGGTGACGGTGCCGGAGATCATGACCGGGATGCGCGGCAGGCCCTGGGCGCTGCGCTCTTCGGCCAGTTCATCCAGCGCGAACAGCGCGGCCTTGGCGTTGAGGGTGTCGAAGATGGTCTCGACCAGGAACACGTCGGCCCCGCCTTCGGCCAGACCGCGGGCCTGTTCCAGGTAGGCGGCTCGCAGTTCCTCGAAGGTGATGTTGCGCGCGGCCGGGTCGTTGACGTCCGGCGAGATGGAAGCCGTCTTGGGCTGGGGGCCCAGGGCGCCGGCCACGAAGCGGGGACGCTCGGGCGTGCTGTACTTGTCGGCCGCAGCCCGGGCCAGCCGCGCCGAGGCGACGTTCATCTCGTAGGCCAGTTCCGGCAGGTGGTAGTCGGCCTGGGCGACGGCCGTGGCGCCGAAGGTGTTGGTCTCGATGAGGTCGGCGCCAGCCTCCAGGTACTTCTCGTGGATTTCCTGGATGATGTCGGGTCGGGTGAGCGAGAGCAGCTCGTTGTTGCCCTTCACGTCGTGGGCATGGTCGCAGAAGCGCTCGCCGCGGTAGTCGTCCTCGCCCAGCTTGTACTGCTGGATCATGGTGCCCATGGCACCGTCCAGGATCAGGATGCGTTCCTTGAGCAGTTCACGCAGCCGGGTCTCGACCGGGCCCATGGCGGGCGTGTTCCGGCGGGCGGGGGCGGAAGCAGCGGGGGCGTTTTCTTGGCTCATGGCTTGGAACGTACTTTGAGGATTCAACCCAGCATTCTAGGGGCGAATGGCCACATGGGCCACGAGGGCGGCCGGCGCAGCGGATGTGACCGCCTGATGCGTGGCGCAGATCGGCCGTGGACGGCTGCTGCGCATTTCTCATATGAAGGCATGGTCCGTGGATGACAAGCACGCGTCCGGCTCTGGGATAATGAGGGCCGTTTTCAATACATCATCGGGAAAGCCTCATGTCGTCGTATGTCTTTGCACCTGCCCGCACCGTGAGCCTGCCGGTGCACGGGGTCGCTCCGCGGTTTCCGGTCAATCGGGTGTTCTGCGTGGGCCAGAACTATGCGCTGCACGCGGTGGAGATGGGCTCCAGCGGTCGTGAGGATCCCTTCTTCTTCATGAAGCCCGCCAGTTCGGTGGTGCCGGTGGCCGCCGGGACGGTGCAGCCGGTGCCCTACCCCTCGGGCACGAAGTCGCTGCACCACGAGGTTGAGCTGGTGGTGGCCCTGGGCCGTTGCGGCTCGAACGTCGATCCGGCCCGGGCCGAGGAACTCATCTACGGCTATGCGGTGGGTCTGGACCTGACGCGGCGCGACCTGCAGACGGCTCTGAAGGCGAAGGGACGCCCCTGGGAGATCGCCAAGGGCTTCGAGGCGTCAGGGCCGGTGGGGCCGATCATGCCGCGCGAACAGGTGGGCACGCTGGTTCGTGGTGGCATCCGGCTGTCGGTGGATGGCGAGGAGCGCCAGTCGGGCGATCTGGATCAGATGATCTGGAGCGTGAACGAGATCATCAGTCACCTGTCGCGGCACTGGTCACTGGTGGCCGGGGACATCGTGTTCACCGGCACACCGGCCGGTGTGGGCGCGGTGGTGCGCGGCAACCATCTGCAGGGATCGATCGACGGTCTGGACGCAATCCAGGTCGAGCTGGTCTGAACAGCCGGAAACAGCCAGACATTTTTCAGGAGCAGGACATGACGACTTCCAACCCCCAGGCCGGTGCCTATGCCGGTGACATTTCCCCGGCCGATGCCTGGGCGCTGGTGCAGGCCGGCGAGGCGCTGCTGGTGGATGTGCGCACGCCCGAAGAGCACAAATGGGTGGGTCGGGTGCCCGGGGCCATCCCGGTGCCCTGGCTGATCGACAACGGTCAGCGGCAGAACTCGGACTTTCTGGCGCAGCTGGCCCAGGTGGCCAAGCCCGACCAGAAGGTGGTGCTGCTGTGCCGCAGCGGTGTACGCAGCGTGGCAGCAGCCACGGCCGGAGCGCAGGCAGGATTCACCAACCTGTGGAACATCGTGGGTGGTTTCGAGGGACGACTGGACGAGAAGCGGCAGCGCAACCACGTGGAAGGCTGGCGGTTCTCTGGCCTGCCGTGGGAGCAGAGCTGATGGCCGACGGCATTCCGTTCCCCTCGGGAACGGTGCAGGCGCCCGATCCTTCCATCGATACCGGCACAGGCCCGTCCGGTGACGAGGCCTCCGGTCTGGGTCCAGGCCGAGTGGTGCTGGTGGGCGCGGGGCCGGGCGATGTGGAGCTTCTGACCTGCAAGGCGGCACGGCTGATCGGTGAGGCCGACTGGCTGGTGCACGATGCGCTGGTGCAGCCGGAGGTGCTGGCGCTGGCCAGGCGGGCCCGGATCATCGCGGTGGGCAAGCGTGCCGGCAATCCCAGTGCGCGGCAGTCGTCCATCAACCAGATCCTGCTGGACTGTGCGCAGCGCGGCGGTCTGACGGTGCGTCTGAAGGGGGGAGATCCGCTGATCTTCGCGCGGGCCCAGGAAGAGCTGGATGTGCTGCACGCAGCCGGGGTGCCGGTGGAGGTGGTCCCGGGCATCAGCTCGGCGCAGGCGGCGCATGCGGCGCTGGCGATGCCGATGACCGAGCGCGGGCGGCGACGGGCGCTGGTGCTGGCCACGCCCCAGGTGCATGCGTCGGATCAGCGCAATACGGCAGCGCTGCCGCTGCCCGTGATACCGCCCCCGGTGGATCTGCACCAGGCGGCTGCGCCGGTGCCGCCCTCGCGCCGGAAGGTCCTGTCTGCAGCCGAGATCGTGGCAGATCCGGAGCTGCGTCGCTGGGCCGAGGCCATCGTGGCGGCCGGCAGCGGCACGCTGTACATGGCGGCCACGGTTTCGGACCAGGTGCGCGACACGCTGCTGACGCTGGGCATGCCGCCGGAGACGCCCACGCTGTGGATGGTGGATGTGTCATTGCCCGACCAGGCGATGGCGCCGGGCGTGCTGGGCACGCTGCAGCCACCACCGGCGGCCCTGAAGGGCAAGCCGGCGCTGCTGCTGGTGGGCGTGGTGCCCCCTGGCGTGCGCCGGACCGAGGCGCCCTGACCGGGGTGTGCTGACGGTTTTCTGACTGACCGGGACACCCGCGTGGCACGCGGGGTCCGGGTTCGGTCTGTAGACGTGATGTCGACCGTTCGGGCCGGATCACGAAAGCAGGCGCTTACTTCTTCGACAGAGCCTGGCTGATGGCGCGGGTGTTGTAGCGCATCATGCTCAGGTAGTCGGCGGCCGGGCCGTTGGCCGGCGACAGCGAATCGGCATACAGCTCGCCGATGGTGACATTCTTCAGTTCGGAAGCCATGCGCTTGAGCAGGCGCGGGTCGCTGTTGTTCTCGAAGAAGAAGGCCTGCACGTTCTGCTGGCGGGCCTGGCGGATGAGGTTGGCCACCACAGCGGCAGACGGCTCCTCTTCGGTCGAGATGCCCACGGGGGCCATGAAGGTGATGTGATAGGCACGGCCGTAGTAGCCGAAGGCGGCATGCGAGACCATCACGCGGCGGCGGTCGGTCGGTGTGGAGTCAACGGCCTGGTGGATCTCCTGATCCAGCTCCAGCAGTTTCTGATCGTAGGCGCGGGCACGTTCACGGAAGCCGCCGCAGTCGGCCGGCGCAGCCTGGCACAGGCCTTCGGTGATGTTGGCCACATAGTGGCGAACGTTCAGTGCGTCCTGCCAGGCGTGAGGATCCAGACCGCCATGGTGGTGGTGGTGATGGCCATGCGATGCTTCGTCGTGGTCATGGTCGGCATGACTGTGGCCATGGGGGCCATCCTCATCATGATCATGGCCGTGCGGGCCGTCATGATCGTGGTCGTGGCCATGCGGGCCTTCGTGGTCATGGTCGTCATCGTCGGCATCATGGTGGTGGTGATCATCCGTGGCCTTCATGGCCTGCAGGCCCCGGGCGGCCTCGACGACCGGCCCCTTGTAGCCGCTGGAACCGATCAGGCGGGGCATCCAGCCCTCGAAGCCCAGACCGTTGACGACGACCAGGCTGGCGCTGGACAGCTGGCGCACCTGGGCAGGCCCCGGCTGGAAGACGTGGGTATCGCCGCCGGCCTTGACCAGGCTCTCGACGGCCACGCGGTCACCCCCGACCTGCTTCACCAGGTCAGCCAGAATGCTGAAGCTGGCCACGACGGGCAGCGGCCGGGTGGACGAGGTGGCATCCGTCTGGCCGGCGGTGGCGGCAACGCCATGGGCGGCCTGCGCAGGGCCGGTGGCCAGCAGCGCCGTGGCCAGGGCAGCCGCGGCCAGCGCCACCGGGCGGGAAAGGGAGGAAGGGAAGCGGGTGTTCATGTTTCGTAGTGTCTCCGTGGGCGATTCTTCCTGCGCAGCACGCCGGTGGGGGCCAGCAGCAGTGACAGGCAGTACATCAGGCCCAGGGTCAGCACGATGGTGGGACCGGTAGGCCATTCGTAGTGATAGGAAATCAGCAGGCCACTGACGCCGGCCAGCAAGGCGAGCGCAGCCGCCAGGACCAGCAGGCCGTTGACGGTGCGGGCCCAGAAGCGGGCCGCGGCCGCCGGCAGCACCAGCAGGCCGATGGACATCAACGTGCCCAGCGCATGGAAGCCCGCCACCAGGTTGATGACCAGCAGGCCCATGAAGCCGAAGTGCGCGATGCTGCCCCAGGGGCTCTTTCGGGGCAGCAGGTTGGCATCGACGCACTCGAAGACCAGCGGGCGGTAGAGCACGGCCAGGCCCAGCAGGCTCACGCTGGCGATGACGCCGATCAGCAGCAGGGTGTCGTCATCGAGCGCCAGTACCGATCCGAACAGGACGTGCAGCAGGTCGACCTGGTTGCCGTAGGTGGAGACGATGACCACGCCCAGCGACAGGGACATCAGATAGAAGGCCGCCAGGCTGCTGTCCTCGGTCTGCCGGCCGCTGCGTGCGACCAGCGTGGAGGCTGCCGCCACCAGCAGGCCGCTGATGATGCCGCCCAGGGTCATGGCAGGCAGCGACAGGCCGGCGATGAGGTAGGCGATGGCTGCGCCCGGCAGGATGGCGTGCGCCATGGCGTCGCCGGTGAGGCTCATGCGACGCAGCATGAGGAAGACCCCCACCGGTGCAGCGCCCAGCGACAGGGCCAGACAGCCGGCCAGGGCGCGGCGCATGAAGCCGAATTCGATGAAGGGGCCGATGAGCCCGTCCCACAACTCAGACACGTGGCATGGCGTTGTCCGCCCCTCGGTGAACGGCCGATGCAGCGGCCGGGATGGCAGTGGGCCCCTCGCACCAGCGCGTGCTGGGCTGGCGGGCTGCTACCGAACGATCGACAGCACGCTGCCAGTTTTCTGGCGTGAGCACCTCGGCCGTGGGACCGACAGCGATCATCTCGCGCGCCAGCAGCAGGGTGTGCGGGAACCACTGGCGGACAATGTCCTGCTCATGCAGCGCGGCGACGATGGTGACGCCCTGCGCGTGCCAGCGGGCCAGCAGGTCCAGCAGCACCTGCTGGGTGGTGACATCGATGCCCACGAAGGGTTCGTCGAGCACGACCAGCTGGGCGTCCTGCAGGATGAGCTGCGCAAAGCGCACCCGCTGGAATTCGCCACCCGACAGCGCGCTGATCACGCGGCCGGCGTAGCCGCGCAGGCCCACCATCTCCAGCGCCTCGGCCACCCGGGCAGCCCCCTGGCGGCCCAGCCGCCCGAAGGCGCCACACTGGTGCCACAGGCCCGAGGCCACCATGTCCTGCACGGTGATGGGAAACTGCCGGTCGGTCTGGTTGATCTGCGGCAGGCAGGCCACGCGCACCCGGTCGGGATCGGGCAGTGTCACCTGCCCTTCCAGCGAGAGCTGCTCGCCAATGAGCAGCTTGAGAAAGGTGCTCTTGCCGGCGCCGTTGGGACCGACCACGGCCAGCATGTCGCCGGCCGAGATCTGCAGCTGCAGGTGGTGAATGGCCGGGTGCCGGTCATAGCCGACGGTGACGTTCTGCAGGGAGACCAGCACGGGTGCTGCCTCGCTGGCGGCATCCGGCCGGGCACACGGGGTGGCAGCGTGGCCGGGTTCCCCGGAAGCATGGCCGGCCGCCCCATGGGCCGGCGCGTGCGCCCCGGCATCTGACCTGGCCTGGCAGGTATCGGTCCGGTTCATTGCAGCGCCCACCGGATGACCAGCCACAGCAGGACCGTGAGGGCCACGGCCAGCAGCAGCCGTGCACCGATGCCCCACCAGACGGCCGACAGCCGTGGCAGGGACGTGGTATTTTGAGATAGGGCGGCAGGGTAGGCTGCCATGCCAGCGGACGCAGCCGGTGGCGTCGACGCAGGATATGCGTGGGAGTGGCCGGAATCCATGACTTAATGCTAATGACTTATCATTAGCGAGGCAAATTCCCCATGAGGAGATCCTGATGAAACATGCTTCGGAACATTCCCTTCCCCTTCGGGCCGCCCAGGCCGGACGACCGGGAGTTTCCGGACGCCACGTGCTGCGGCTGGCCGTGGCTGGCGCCCTGCTGACGGCGGCAGCCACGGCCGGTGCGCATCATGCGCCCGGGCACGACGACGACCATCACCACCATCATGGACACAAGCAGGGCCATGTGCACCAGCACGGCCTGGGCACACTGGACATCAGCCAGCAGGGCGAGACGCTGACGGTGAGCTTTCGCTCGCCACTGGACAGCCTGATCGGCTTCGAGACCGAGCCGGCCAACGACCAGCAGCGCGCTCAGGCCAAGGCCTTGCTGGACCAGCTGCAGGACGCCGCCAGCGTGGTGCAGGTTCCGACAGCGGCCCAGTGTACGCAGCAGCCCCCGGTGATCAACGCCCCTACGCTGCTGGATGACGATGACGAAGTGGACGACCACGACGATCACGACCACGATGCTGGCGACCATGACGACCACGACGGCGGGCACGACGGCGATGACCATGACCACGATCACGACCACGCCGCAGACAAGGACGAGCATGCACATGGCCACCATGCCGACCTGGCTGTGACCTACACGTTCACCTGCAAGCAGCCGGCCGCCATCGACGCGCTGAAGGTCACGGCCTTCGGCAACTGGCCGCGTCTCAAGCACATTGATGCCGCCGTGGTGAACGACCAGGGCCAGCAGGCGCAGCGGCTGGAGGCCGGCAAGGCGGTGATCCGCTGGAAGGCGTCCTGATCCCGGCCTGACCCGGCACCGGACGGGGCAGCCCGGACACCGTGCCAGCTGCCCGACCGGGCCGGCCGGTCCGCATCGCGGCTACCATCATCGGCTTTCGCATGCGCCATGCCTTTCACGACGGACATGCACGATACCTCTGCACCGAATGCGGCCACGCCCGTGCTGCTGGCCGAAGACCTGAGCTTTTCCTGGCCGGGCAGCACCACGGCCTGCCTCGGCATCCACCGCCTGGCACTGAATGCGGGCGAGCACGTGCTGCTGCTGGGTCCCAGCGGCGGCGGCAAGAGCACGCTGCTGGGCCTGCTGGGCGGGGTGCTGCAGCCCACCCGGGGCCAGGTCCGATTGCTGGGCCACAGTCTGTCGGACTGTAGTGCGGCCGAGCGCGACCGGCTGCGGGCCGACCACATCGGTTTCATCTTCCAGCAGTTCAACCTGGTGCCCTACCTGAGCCTGGAAGACAACGTGCTGCTGCCCTGCCACTTCTCGGCCATCCGCCGCGCACGGGCCGGATCGCAACCGCGCGAGACGGCACGTCAGCTGCTGGCGGCGCTGGAGCTGCCTGAATCGGCCTGGTCGCGGCCGGTGACAGGGCTGTCGGTGGGCCAGCAGCAGCGGGCCGCCGTGGCGCGCGCCCTGATCGGCCGTCCCGAGCTGCTGATCGCCGATGAACCGACCTCGGCCCTGGACAGCCGCAACCGTGACCGACTGCTGTCGCTGCTGATGACGCAGCTGGAAAGCAGCGGGGCGACATTGCTGGTCGTGAGCCATGACGAGCAGCTGCGACCGTATTTCGGGCGCATCCTGCAGATGGACGACATCAACACGGCGGAGGCGGCCTGACATGTCTGCGCTTTCCTTCACGCTGGCACGACTGGGCACGCTGGTGCGGCTGGCCTTTCGCAGCGCCGGCAACCGGCGCGTCAATTTCTGGCTGACGCTGGTGTCGATCGCGCTGTCCACCTGCCTGCTGCTGACGGTGCAGCGCGGCCAGCAGGCCATCCACGACAGCTTCACCCGCGCGGTTTCAGGCACTGACCTGATCGTGGGAGCACGCACGAGCCCGCTGCAGCTGATGCTGTATGCGGTGTTCCGGCTGGGCGACCCCACCCACGAGATCAGCTGGGACGCCTACGAGCGGGTGCGCCGCAACCGGCTGGTGGCCTGGACGATTCCCATCGCGCTGGGGGATTCGCACCGCGGCTTTCCAGTGCTGGGCACCGATGCCGCCTATTTCGAGCATTTCCGCTACGGGGCACGCGAACACCTGCAACTGGCCCAGGGCAAGCCCTTCGAGCAGATCTTCGACGTGGTGCTGGGCGCCGAGGTGGCCCGCAGGCTGGGCTACAGGCTGGGAGATCGCCTGACGCTCACGCATGGCACGGGCGACGCCCCCGGCATCGAGCACGCCGACAAGCCGTTCCAGGTCAGCGGCATCCTGGCGCCCACGGGCACACCGGTGGACCGCACGCTGCACATCAGCCTGGACGCCATGACGGCCATCCACCTGAACTGGCAGGCGGGCGCACCCATTCCGGGCATCAACATCCCGGCCGACAAGGTGAAGGCCTTCGACCTGAAGCCTGAATTCATCACGGCAGCCCTGGTGGGGCTGAAGTCCCGTGCGGGCGTCTTCAACCTGCAGCGCGACATCAATGCCGACGAGGACGAGGCGCTGCTGGCCGTGTTGCCGGCCGTGGCGCTGAACCAGCTCTGGCGGCTGCTGGACATCGTGACCCGCACGCTGCAGGCGCTGTCGGCGCTGGTGCTGGTGCTGAGCCTGTGCAACCTGGTCACCGCGCTGCTGGCCAGCCTGGAGCAGCGTCAGCGCGAGCTGGCCATCCTGCGTGCCGTGGGTGCCCGACCGCTGGACCTGCTGTTCCTGCTGGTGCAGGAAGGCATGCTGCTGACGGTGGGCGGCGCGCTGCTGGGCTATCTGCTGCTGACTGTGGGGTCGCTGCTGGCCGCGCCGCTGCTGCTCAACCAGTGGGGCATCGTCTGGCCCGTGACCCGCTTTGCCGCCGACGAGCTGTGGCTGCTGGCGCTGGTGGCGGTGGCAGGCCCCATCACGGCACTGTGGCCCGCCTGGCGTGCCAGTCAGCGAGCACTGGCCGACGGGCTGACACCCCGGCTCTGAGCGGGGTGCGGCTCACGCGCCGCCGCTCTCGGGTGGGAACCAGATCCGGACTGTCTTTTTCAGGGGCAATCCTCTGCAAAGACAGTCCGCCGCTTCGCGCTTGCTGCCCAAGCGTCCGGGTCATGTATGCTGACAGACGGGTCCGAACGTTGGACCGTCTTTGTACCGCCCTGCTCGCCCATCATGCACCTGCCAGCCGATTCGATGTCCCGGTCCGTCATCCATCCTGCAAACACGCCGTCAGCCATGCGGCAGGCGATGACCCGCACCCGGATAGCGCCGGACAACCAGGGTGGCGTGAGCGGCAATGCCGCTCCCTTGGGCAGCAGAAGGTCCGCGGGCATCAGGCCGGCACTGGCTGCACTGCTGCTGGCCGCCATGGTAGCGCCCCTGGGCGCCTGGGCCGCAGATGACCAGCCGGCCGAAGACGCGGCCACGCCCCCGTCGGCCACCACAACGACAGATTCCAATACCGGAAACGGCGATGCCGCCATCCCACGCAGCGGTGGGGGTAGCCCTGATGTCGGCAGCACGGAGGGCCAGGTCAGCACCGACATCCAGAACAGCCAGGGCCAGGGGCGCTTCGTGCTGGGCGAGGAGCTGCCCAAGGCGCGGTCCCGCAACCAGGCGGGGTCCGGGAACGCCACAGCAGGAGACGGTTCGGGCCGGAAGCAGCCCGCAGCTGATGGCGAAAAACGTGCTCAGGGTGGGCAGGATCAGGGCCATGCACAGGCCAGCAACAGTGGCGCCAATGCCCAGGGTTATCGGCCGATGGACTGGGAGGTGCTGATTCCCAAGGACTGGGAGCCCCTGCGCGACTTCAAGTCACTGAACTTCAACGGCATGTCCGACAGCGACCCGCGCGCCATTGCCGCCCTGCGCAAGCTGCAGAAGGCCTGGAAGAACGCGCCGCTCAATCCTGCCATCCAGAACGAGAAGATCGTCATCTCGGGCTTCATCGTGCCGCTGGACAGCAGCGATTCCAGCACCATCGAGGAATTCCTGCTGGTGCCCTATTTCGGGGCCTGCATCCATGTGCCGCCGCCGCCTTCCAACCAGGTCATCCATGTGGTGCCCGCCCAGCCACTGAAGGGCTTCCAGATGATGGATCCGGTCACGGTGACGGGGGATCTGAGCCCTTCCCGGATCGACACGCCCTACGGGAGTGCGGGCTACGAGATGCAGGCAAAAAGCGTGACGCCCTACGAGGATCCGGAAGAGGCCCCCTCGCCTGCCCATCCGTGACGGGCCAAGGCCAGGGCTCGACACCGCCTGCCCGGCTGGATATGTCGCCGCTCGCCTTTCAGGTGTACCAGCTTTGATACGGCCGTAACCTTTACCGAAACCCTCCGTATCACACACCCGATAACATTCAGGGTAGAAGTGCATCTTTCCGGATCAGCAGGCACCCGGCAGGCCGCTCACGTCGGCCAGGCGTGCGTGGACCAGCGCCTGCGGGCATTCATCCGGCTGCATGCATCCAGAACCTTCCCCTCAACGGAGAATACCGATGTCTGCCTCCCGCCGTTCCTTGTGCCTGATCCCGGGTGTGCTGGCCCTGATGCTTTCCGGCTGCACCAGCCTGTCGGAACCCGTCCAGCAGCCGCCTCAGACCGCGGGCATGAGCGTGCCAAGCCCGGCAGCCGAACGCGAGAAGGCCGAGGCCGAGCGCGAGGCGGTGGCGTATCAGACCCAGGTGGCCCAGATGCGGATTGCCGGCAATTTCTGTGCCGATGAACGCAAGCTGACCGAATATGCCTATCTCTACCTGAAGCGCGAGCCCTTGCCACTGCCGCCGCGGGCGCTGTCGATGGAGCAGGCGCGATGCGCCAGCCGCACCTTCCTGAAGGGCATCATCCCGTCGGCCGGACGCATCGTGGGCTACAAGTCCGAGCAGATGCCCATGATCGGCGAGGATGGTCAGCAGAAGATGGTGGCGGTGCGTGGCAACCTGCTGGAACGGATGCTGCTGCCCAACGGCGTGGCGCTGTCGGCCAGCCGCTACGCCACCCAGCCGCGCATGGAAGCCGACATGGTGGTGGTGGTGCGCAGCGCCGCCATCCATGACGCGCAGACCCCGCGCGAGGTGCTGGCCAGCCTGTCGGCCATCATCCCGTTCATCGAGCTGCCTGACCTGGCCTACCAGGACTACGAGCAGATGAACGCGGCAGACGCCACGGTGGTCAATGCCAATGCCCGCTTCGGCGTGCTGGGCACCCCCATTCCCATCAACGTGGACCAGGAGATGGTGGACCAGCTGGCCGAGATGACGGTGCGGCTGACGGACAAGGACGGCAACGAGCTGGAAGCCGTCAAGGGCAGCAGCCTGCAGGGCAACCCGCTCAATGCCGTGCTGTGGCAGATCCAGGACCTGGAAAAGGCCGGCATCCGCCTGCGCCCTGGCGACATCCTGTCACTGGGTGCCTTCGGCAAGCGCTTCAAGCCCGAAGCCGGCAAGAGCTACCGGATGAGCTACGAAGGCCTGCCGGGCAACCCGTCGGTCATCGTCAATTTCCGCTGAACTTCGCCAGGCGGACATCGATGGCATCCAGATCCGCCTGAGCCTTGTCCAGCTGGCGGTCGTAATCCGCCTGCAGGCCACGCATCTGCTCCAGCATGGCCTGATTCTTCTTCTCGTTGAACGTGGGATCCCCGCCGCGCGAGGCAGCCAGGCGGGCCAGTGACAGGCGATTCAGTTCCGAATCACGCTTGGCACGCAGGTGCAGCACCATGCGCTGCTGCTGGCGACGCTCGACCAGCAGGGCATCATGCTCGGCATTGCCGGTGTCGGGCTTGGGGTCACGCGCGATGATGTCCCTGCCATCGCTCTCTTTCAGGGCATTCGCGCCCTGGGCAGCCGTCGTGGCGGTCGTGGCCGCGCTGGAAGCCTTGGCCACAGGTGCGCTCTCGGCAGCCGGCTGCGTGGCAGCCCAGGTCGGCACGGAAAGCATCAGCGAGGAAAGAAGCAGGACACGTTTGATCATGGTCTCACCACGGTGAAAGGATCCGCCACGGGACGTGTCCGGAATGGACCGGGGTGGCCAAGGGCGCCCGGCCCCGTTCGTGCAGGGAGCCGTTCAGCCAGGGCACACGCCGTCGCGCAGGCGGCATGCGCCGAGTCTAGCGCCCGCGTGCGCGACGGGATGTGCCGCTTTTCTCGGACCGGTCAAGATCGTGTCAGCGGAAGCTGATGAGCGAGACCAGCAGGAAGATGGGCAGCAGGAAGGTGAGCGACCAGAACAGGTAGGCGAAGAAGCTCGGCATGCGAATGCCGCGATCTTCGGCGATGGCCTTGACCATCAGGTTGGGCGCGTTGCCGATATAGGTGTTGGCCCCCATGAACACGGCACCGGCCGAGACGGCCATCAGCACCGGAGCCATCTCGTTCATCAGCACCTGCGGGTTGCCGCCGGCAGTGTTGAAGAACACCAGGTAGGTGGGCGCGTTGTCCAGGAAGGAGCTGAGCAGCCCGGTGGCCCAGAAGTACATGATGGGGATGGGCTCGCCATCGGCGTTGTTGACGGCATGCACGACGCTGGCAAATGCCCCATCGGTACCCGCCTGGAGCATGGCAATGACCGGAATGATGGTGAGGAAGATGCCGGCGAACAGCTTGGCCACTTCCTCCATGGGCGCCCAGGAGAACTGGTTGTCAGCGTGGATGGAGGCCGGGGTGATGCGCAGCGAGACGATGATGACGGCCAGCAGCCCGAGGTCACGCAGCAGGCCGGGCAACGTGACTTCGGCGCCATAGACATCGAACGAGATCCCGGGTTTCCAGAGCCCGCTCATCAGGACCAGCCCAACCACCACGCCCAGCAACAGGACATTGGCCCAGCCCTGCAGCCCCAGGGGTTGCGCATCCGACACGGATTCGCGAGGCAGCACACCTTCCTTGCGGTACATCCAGCTGTCGAGCAGGAAGAACATGGCCAGCAGCAGCACCGACACCAGCAGCATGTCCCAGAACAGGTAGCGCAGGGTCCAGCTGAACTCGACCCCCTGCAGGAAGCCCAGGAAGAGCGGAGGATCGCCCAGCGGGGTGAGCAGGCCGCCGATGTTGGACACCAGGAAGATGAAGAAGACGATGACGTGGGCCTGGTGGCGGCGATTGTCGTTGGCGCGGATGAGTGGCCGGATGAGCAGCATGGAGGCACCCGTGGTGCCCATGAAGCTGGCAATGGACGTGCCCAGCGCCAGCAACCCGGTATTGAGGATGGGGCGGCCACGCAAGGTGCCACTGATGTGGATGCCGCCCGCGCAGGTGAAGAGGGCCGTGAGCAGCAGGATGAAGGGGATGTATTCACCCACGGCGGCATGCACGAGCCCATGCAGGGCGGCGCCGAAACCATGGATGAAGGCAAACGGCACCAGGAAGGCCAGGGCCCAGCCCGCAGCGACCTTGCCGTAGTGATGGTGCCAGAACAGGGGCGAGATCAGCGGCATCAGGGCGATGGACAGCAGGATGCCGGCAAAAGGGATGCCCCAGTACAGGGACAGGCTGGCGCCATCAAGCGTCTCGGAAGAGGCCCAGGCAGGTGAGGCGGACAGGAGGAGAAGCAACAGCAGCAGACTGTTTCTGGAGGATTTCATGCGTGAAGGTCATACCCCGGTTGAGGTACACAATACACTTTGCTTTGGCATAAGCCAACACTGTCGGTTTGCCGACGTGGGCAGCAATGGTATTTTGCATGGGCCCTCCCGGCCCTTCCGTCATCCCATGTTCGAACGCATCTTTGCCCCCGCCTCGATCGATTCCCTGTTCTCGGACACTGCCATGCTGGCGGCCATGGCCCGCTTCGAGAACGGCCTGGCACAGGCCCAGGCCTCGGTGGGCATGATTCCCGACGAGGCCGCCCGCGCCATCGGCATGGCCTGCCACGAACTGGGAGACCCGGCCGCCAGTGATGGTGCCAGCCACGATATTGCCCAGGGGCGCTTCGACCCGGCACGGCTGTATCCGGCTGCCCGCGTGGCCGGCACGCTGGCCATTCCTTTTCTGAAGGCGCTGGCCGAATCGATCGGCACTCGCTCACCGGACGCGGTGCGCCACCTCAACCATGGCGCCAGCCACCAGGATCTGATGGACTCGGCGCTGGCCATGCAGTGCAAGGAGGCCGGGCGACGCCTGCAGGACATGCTGGAGCGGGTGGGCGCGGCCATCGTGCGACTCATCGAAGAGAACCAGGACACCCTGCTGATGAGCCGGCATCGGCTGCAGCCGGCCTCGCCCATCTACCTGGCGTGGAAGCTGGCCGGCTGGCTGGATCCCCTGCAGCGCAGCCGGCGCCACCTGCGCGCGGCGCTGCTGGATGTAGCGGTGCTGCAGTTCGGTGGACCGGATGGGACGCTGTCCTCGCAAGGACCGCAGACCGAACGCAGCCTGGCGGTGGCGCAGCGGCTGGCCGATGCCCTGGGGCTGATGATGCCGGCCGCCTCGTGGCACACGACGCGCGACCGCTTCGTGCGACTGGGCACCGAACTGGCGATGCTGTGCGGGACGCTGGGCAAGATCGGGCAGGACATCGCGCTGCTCACGCAGGCCGAGATCGGCGAGCTGCATGACGACGAGGCGGGCCGGCAGGGTCCGGCTGCCCTGCTGTGGCGCCCGCAGACGCCTGTCACCACGCAACTGATGCGCGAGGCCGCCCAGCGCGCCCCGGGCCTGGCCGCCATCATGCTGGGGGCCATGGACATCGAGCACGAAGGGGGAATGAGCCAGTGGCAATCCAGCTGGCACACGCTTCAGCAGCTGTTTGGCGCAGCCGCCAGCAGCCTGGCTGCTGCCGAGGAGCTGCTGGGCCGGCTGCAGATCGATCACGAAGCCATGCAGGCCAACATCGTCCGTCAGCACGAACGGAGCCTGCCGGCCACGCTGGTGCAGGTTCTGGCCCCCAGGCTGGGCAAGAAGGAAGCCCAGGCCCTGATGGCAGAGCTGCTCGAGAGCGCGCACAAGAACGGCCTGTCCCTGCGTCAGGCCCTGGGGCGGGACGCACGCATCTCGTCGGTCATGAATCTGGGTGACCTGGAAAGACTGTTCGACCCCGCCGGCAATCCCGGCGCCACGGGGACGATGGTCAGCCAGATCGTGGAGGCCTGGCGTTCAGGGCGCTGAAGGACCGACACACCCAGCCCCGGGCCCCATCGAGGAGGCCCCCGGGAAGTCTGGGAACATGATTCTGAATGCTGAATGCAATATTCAGCGCGTTGTGGGCCTGGAGACCGCCTGGCCGTGCTGCCCTTTGCTCAATGCATCAGCAGCGGCTGGTGCATGATGCCCTCGAACCCGGACAGGAAATGGTCGACCTCCTCGATGCTGGGCTCAGCGGCGATCAGCATCGAGACATCCTGCCGGAACTTGTCGGCCATCAGGCCACCTATGAAGATTTCCCGCCGTGCCGCCTTGTCCATGATTTCATAACCACGGCAGATCCGGTCCGGCTGCTCGCCGTTGAACTCGACGATGCAGTAATTCGGGCTGTTGTAGATCATGTTCATCGTGTTGACTTCCCCAAACGACGGAAGCCAGTTTTGGGCATGGCGGCACTTTGCCACAGTACCCCCCGATGATCGTTCCACCGTCTCCGATGAGCGTAGGCGTGCGCGTCGGCACAACCCCTATCGCAAGGGTTGCCCGTCCAGGATGACACCCGTTCCGAGAGGGTGCTTGCCCGTTCTCCCTCGACCAGCCTGTCGGCAGTCCCTTGGGCGCTCCCCTGAGTCAGCCTTCGGGCCGTGGCATGCTGCGCAGGCCTGCGCCCTGTCCTGAAAGCCTGCCTACAGAGAAGGCAGACACGCCTGATCGTCGTCGGGAAAAGTCAGGACAAGGGATCAGGACCAGAGCGCCTGCAGGGTGTCGATATCCCGCTGCAGCCGAGCCAGGTCCGTACCTTGCGCCAATCCGAGCCACAATCGGTTGTCCAGACGCCAGACGGTTTCCCGTGACCGAAGAGCGGCGCTCAAGTTTGACCTGGAATGTGCGATTTCCGCCGGATCCGTCGATCCTTGAGACACACTTGCCGCCGTTGCTTCCCCTGCTGCAAACCGCCAGTCATAGCCGCTGCGCCCCGTCTGCAACACGGCCTGCATCCACTGCACGCCCGGCGTTTCCACCAGCGCCTGCAGTGCCTCCTGGGCCTCCTGCCGGGTGGGAACCCCCACCTCGGGCAGCCAGCGGCGGGCCAGCCGGAGAACCGGAGCGCTTGTGATGGAAGAACCCCATGACAGACCCTGTTCATCCAGGGCCATGGGGTCATGGTGGTACCACTGGCCATCGACCCAGGTCGAACTGGCCCAGCCCGTGGCGGGGTCATGGCTGCCGCTGAGCACGGCCGCCGGCCACGTCAGGGCCTTTCCCTCGTCCGTGCGAAGACCTGGGCCTGTTGCCCGCACCAGCGACACCAGCCGCAGGTGCTGATCGAAGGGCGGCTGGCGCAGCTGATCCACAACGCGCAGCAGATGCTCGCCTTCGCGGGAGACCTCCAGATAGAGGTGCTTCCAGGCGGGCTGGCGCAGCAGCCGCACCAGGGTGGTGCGAAACACCGGGCCACCCAGACAGCAGATGCAGCCTGCCGTCAGCGTCTGATCAGGCGCGCCGGTCGCACAAGCTGCCGGCGACAGCGACTGCATGGCCAGCGGTGCGGATGGCACCTCACCCGCCTGCAACCACAGGCTGTCGTCCTCACCGGCGGGATTCAAGCCCCGACGCTGGGCACGCAGCTGCGCGATGCAGGCGCGGCGGGCAGCGGCATCGGGTCCGCTGATCAGGGTGACGGTGCGACGAAGGGGAATGCCGGGTTCTGCCATGCCTGGAAACGACACTGGCAGCGAATGCGTCGCTGCCAGTTGGGTGCGTGCTGGGTCTGTCGAAAAAACCGCCCGGGGAACGGGAGGACTGTCCTGGGGCCATGCCGTACCGCAAGGCCCCGGACGAAAGACCGATGATAGGCGAACGCCCGGCAAGGAAGCCGGGCGTCCGCGGGCGGATCAGTAGCCCGGATCGTTGCGGCGCTTGATCAGGCCTTTCTTCAGCAGGATGTCGAAGGCGTCGGTCAGCCCCCGATAGCGCGGCAGCAGGTCACGATATTCACTGACCTGACGGCGGCCATTGACCAGGAACAGCAACATGCGCAGCCGGTCCGGCAGCTCGACATTGCTTCGCGACAGCGCCAGGGCGCCCTTCATGGTCTGGATGAAGATCTCCTGATCTTCGATCTCGGCGACCGGGCTCTTGACGAGTGCGTCGAGCTTGGTGGTCCAGTCCGTCGATCCGCCTTGAATCATGATGTGCCGTTCCTCGACTGGGATTCAGAAGTGTTGAATCCGGGGTTGCATCAGTGCCATGGACGGAAGTGTAGAAGGGGTGTGTCCGGGTTGCCGTGTCACTGTTCACACCGCCAAAGACGGCCTGGATCCATGCAACGGGGATGCCAACAAACCGACATTCCGATACGGAACTAATGCACGAAACGGGGGGACACACCGGTCGGACGACCGGCAATGGGCAGGTCCTCGCAAGGCCCGCCCAGGCGGCAGACAGGCCTCAGGACCCTTTGCGGGAGCAGGTGCTTCCGCTGTGGTGGCGGACCACCCCGGGGCAGATATCCACGGGGCAGCACGCTTTTTCAGGCAGGCATCAGACCGACTGGGAGACGCCCCGGCGGTAATTGCCCTTGGACAGGTCGATGCCCAGCTGCTTGAGCTTGCGGTACAGGTGGGTGCGCTCCAGTCCGGTGCGCTCGGCCACGCGGGTCATGCTGCCATGCTCGCGGTGCAGGTGGTGCTCGAAGTAGGCGCGCTCGAAGGCCTCACGGGCTTCGCGCAGCGGCACGTTCAGGGGCAGGTCGCGCACCATGATGGACGGGTGCAGGTTCATGCTGGGCAGCCCGGAAACGGGTGCTGCGATGAACTGTGCGGTGGGCGAACTGAGCGGCATGACCTGCTGCACGTTCTGGGAACCCGGTACCTGCAGCATGGCCAGCGGCGTGTTGCTGGAGGGAGCGATGGTGCCCGGATAGCTGGGATGCGCGGGTGCGGCCGGCGTGCTGCGTCCCTGCACCATGCCCTGACGGCCCTTAGCCAGGCCCTGTTCGACGGCCTTGAGCAGCTTCTGCAGCGCGATGGGCTTTTCCAGGAAGTCCATGGCCCCGATGCGGGTGGCTTCGACGGCGGTCTCGATGGTGGCATGGCCGGACATCATGATGACCGGCATGGTGAGCTGGCCCGACGCGACCCACTCCTTCAGCAGGCTGACACCGTCGGTGTCCGGCATCCAGATGTCCAGCAGCACCAGGTCCATCCGGGTGGCCGCCATGGCCTCGCGTGCACGCTGCGCGTTTTCAGCCAGCGTGACGACATGCCCTTCGTCACCAAGGATCTCGGAGAGCAACTCGCGGATGCCCATCTCATCGTCGACTACCAGAATCTCAGCCATTTCTTTTCCAGCAAATCCAACATCTGTCAGCAGAGAGCTTACAGGAGCCTGCCCGCCGTCGCGGCGTACATACCGGCCGACCGATGTCCTGTTGATCATGCACCTCTAAAATTGTCTGCCTTTTTTACTAATTTCGCAAAAGCAATATACGTGTAAGCACCTGAAACAACTTGTTCCGCGCCGGCGACAGCGGATTTATCCGTGTATGTATTATGCAACAACCCGGCATCGTGGTGGTTGCCAACTTCGATCGTTCCACCATGTTCCTGAACGATCTTTTTCACGATGGCCAGTCCAAGCCCCGTTCCCTTGGCCTTCTGGCTGACGTAGGGCTCGAAAACGCGGGCCAGCAATTCCGGCGGAAAACCGGGCCCATTGTCCCTGACGCCCAGCCGGACACCGCTGCACTGACCTGCTGCATTGTGGATCAAGTCAGTGCTGACCTCAATCATCCGGACGTCCTGCTTTTCGGTGGCCTCGCCGGAATTCTTCAGCAGATTGTGGATAACCTGCCTCAACTGCCCCGCATCTCCCATGATCTTCGGGATATCGGGGTTCAAACGGGCAATGACGCGCAGGGTGGGATCCAGGTCGGTGTAGAAGCCCAGCACCTCGGAAAGCAGCTCGTTCAGATCCAGCGGCTCCAGCTTGGCAGCCGGCAGGCGGGCGTAGTCCCGGAATTCGTCGACCATGACCTTCAGCGCATTGACCTGGGTGACGATGTTGCGGGTGTTGCGAATGAGTAGATCCTGCTCGGCGCCCGAGAGCGCCCCTTCCAGCTTCAGCTGCAGGCGTTCGGCGGCCAGCCGGATGGGCGTGAGCGGGTTCTTGATCTCGTGAGCCAGCCGTCGGGCCACCTCGCCCCAGGCGATGGCACGTTGTGCCGACACCACATCCGTGATGTCGTCAATGACCAACACATGGTCTCCGTCGACTTCCGGCAGCAGGGCGCCTCGCACCAGCAGCGTCTTGCCCTGCTTCACGCGTGCCACCTGGCCGGATTCCGGCTCGGCACCGATCACGATCTGTCGCTGCCAGGTGCCACTTTCCGTGTCGAGCGCATCGCCGAACGCACGAGCGATCTCGGCCTCGAATTCGCCCAGTCCCCCCATGGCACCCAGCTTCTGACCCAGTGCCTTGCCCACTTCCATGCCCAGGATCTTCTCGGCACCATGGTTGACCATGGTGACGCGAAAGCCCCGGTCGAAGACGATGACGCCGGCACTGAGGTTGGCCAGCACGCTGGCCAGTCGGGCATTGGCCTGTTCCAGACCCAGCCGGGTACGCACCACCTGGCTGCGCGCCTCTTCCAGCTGACGCATCATGGCGTTGAAGGACTGCGTGAGAGCGCCCAGCTCGTCACGCCCCACGTAATCCTTCAGGGGCCGGAAATCGCCTTCGGCCACGGCACGGGTTCCAGCCTCCAGCATCGACAGGGGCCCCGTCATCCAGCCGGCCAGCAGGAAGGCGGCTGCGATGGCCGAGAAGATGGTGAGCAGGACGGTGACGGTAAGCGTGACGCGGAAGATGCGTTTGAGTCCTCGTCGTGACAGCGACAGCTCCTGATAGTCACGGAAGCCCCCCTGCACGGCCTCGGCATTCTGGGCCAGCGCCATGGGCACGGGCTGCACGAACTGCAGGAAACGCAGCTCCTCGCGCACATCGGAGGAGACGATGGGCACCATCACCCGCATGCGCAGCGCCTGGTAACTCTGGTCGGGGTTGTCCTCGCGCGGCTCGTTGCCTTCGATGGCCGCATAGTGATGGGCCAGGCGTGCCTGGCGCAGTGCGGTGGGTGAGGGCAGATCGGGCACCAGGGCAGCATAGCGGCCGCCACTGCTCTGGATGATGCGTCCTCCGCTGGTGAGGATCACGGCCTCGGAAATGCCGAAGCGCTCGCGCACGCGATCAAGGTTCTCGGACTGATGGCGCAGCGACAGGCCGTTGAGATCGGAGGCGGCCAGCCGTCCCTTGGCCACCACGTCCAGCAGCATGGAATCCAGGGTGGCACGCCCCAGGCTCAGGCCCGATTCCAGCGCCCGCTCCATGGGCACGTCGAACCACGATTCGATGGAGCGCTCCAGGAACTGGACGGCAATGAGATAGATGAGCAGGACCGGAATGACGGTCATCAGCACGAAGGCCAGCGCCAGCCGGGCCATCAGCCGGGTTCCGAACAGCCTCTGCCGGAAGCGCTGCATCAGCCGCCGGGCCAGCTCGATGGCGAGCACGGCCAGGGCCACGGCCACGCCGATGTTGAGCCACAGTAGAAGGCCGTAGTGCTGCTGGAAAAGACTGTTGTTGATGCTGGCCAGGGCCAGCAGCGAGAGCAGGACGGCGGCAAAGGCCACCGACAGCACCAGCGCCAGTCGCAGGACCCGGCTTACGGAGCGGGTGTCGGTTGGGTCGGTACGACGAAGCTGAGGCCTTTCCATTCCGATTGGGGATTCCAGTCCGAGTCGGTCAGCGCGGTGATCTGGAACGGCTTGGGCAGCTGGGCGGTGTCCAGCCGCATCCGGACGCGCACGATGTATTCTTCACCGGCATCGAGCCGGTCGATGGTGGTGACCGGCCAGTCGCGCAGGGCGGTCATCTGGGTGATGGCTTCATCCAGCGTGGCGTAGGATTCGCTGCCGCTGGCGGAATTGAGCCGGTATTGCCGCGTGAGTGCGTAATAGGAAAGACGCCACTCCATGTGGCCGCTGGCCGCCTTCTTGTTGAACCAGAACAGGCGCGGCCTGTAGATCTCGAACTCGGTGATGAAATGCAGGGGCAGACCGCGCGAGACGGCGTCCTTCAGGGCCGCGCTGAGGTCGACGGCGAACTGTGCCGAGAGCAGCACAGCACCATCGTCAGGTGAAAGATCGAGTTGAAGGGTCTTCACCTGCATCGATTCGCCGGCCAGGGCGGGCATGCCTTGCAACAGCAACGCCGCACCTGCCAGCGTCACCAGAGCACGACGCCTATTCACTGATGCTTGCTCAACAGCGCGTAGAAAAAACCATCATGTTCATGCAGCTCATCGCTACGGGGCAACAGCTGTCCGCCTTGGGGCCAGTCGGCCCAGCCAGGCACGCGGACCTCGCGCTGCCACCGGCAATCCGCCTGTCTTGATGCAAATGCCGAAACGACCTTCTCTCCCTCTTCGGGAAAGATGGAGCATGTTGCATAAAGCAATGTACCACCGGGACGCAGCAGCGGCCAAAGCTTCTCCAGGAGCCGCGCCTGCGTGGCGGAAAATGTCGCAATATCACGACGCTGGCGATGCCAGAGCACGTCGGGATGGCGCCGCACGATACCCGAGGCGCTGCAGGGGGCATCCAGCAGGATCCGGTCGAAGGGCCGGCCATCCCACCAACTTTCGGGGTCTCCGGCATCGGCAGCCAGTACATGGGCGCCCCAGACGCCCCCGGCAGCCTGTCCGGAAGCGGATGTCGCAGCATCAGGAGCCTCGGTGGCATCCTGCGACAGCAGGGGCACCCGGGCACGCCGAAGATTATTCGTAATTATGGATGCACGATCAGGGTCGATGTCGAGCGCCCAGACCTCGCAGTCGGCCATCTCCAGCAGATGGGCCGTCTTGCCCCCCGGGGCCGCGCAGGCATCCAGGATCCGCTCACCGGGCTGAGGGTCGAGCAGCTGGGCCGCACACTGGGCCCCGATGTCCTGCACGCTCATCAAGCCTTCGGCAAAGCCCGGAATGCGATCCACCGGCAGGGCCTGGTCCAGCACCAGTCCGTCCTGGCCCATCAGACGAAAGCCGATGCCGGCTTCCTGAAGCCGCGCAGCCGCGGCGAGCTGTCCGCCCTGACGGCGGTTGGCCCGCAGGCTGAGCGGCGCACGCGACAGCGATGCCGTGAGGATCTCCTGCCAGCGATCGGGCCAGAGCTTGCGCACCTTGGCCACCCACCAACCGGGATGGTTGAAGCGGGCCTCGTCGGGCAAGGGCTCGGCCATCAGGCTAGCGCGCTCGCGCGCGAAACGACGCAGCGTGGCGTTGATGAAACCGGCAGCGCCCGGATGCGCCGCGCCTTCAGGCAGCTTGCCGACGGCCCGGACGGTCTGATCGATGATGACCGGCACCGGCCGGCGGGCATCAATGAGCTGGGCCATGCCCAGCGCCTGCAGGGCAGCCAGCAACGGGGTAGGCTGGCGACGGTTGAAGCGCTCGCCCAGCCAGGCCAGCAGACCCTGCTGACGGGTGGCGTCATAGGCCATGTTGCGCACGGCCTTGGCAGACGCACTGGGCAGATCACGCGTGTGGCGGTCGATGCTCTCGTCCAGGTGGGCACCGGCCAGCATGTCACGCAGGGACACGGCGGCCGCCACCAGCTCATCGGCCAGGGCGGCGCGCAGTACCGAGCCGCAGGGCCGGCTTTCGGCCTCGTGCGGTTTCTCGTCGGAGCCGGGCTGCGGTCTGGGCGACCCGGCATGTCTCCTCATCGATTCGGCGGCCACGGCCTCAGGCCGCCTGCCCGTTCGGGTTCATCGCCAGCAGGCGACGCACCCTTTCCTCGGTACTGGGGTGCGTGGAGAACAGGTTGGCCAGGCTGCCGCCGGTCAGCGGATTCATGATCATCATCTGTGCAGTCTCGGGATGTGCCTCCGTAGTATGCAACGGAATGCCCGACGCATAGTGCTGGATCTTCTCCAGCGCCGAGGCCAGCGAACGCGGATCGCCTGCGATCTCGGCACCCAGACGGTCGGCCTCGAACTCGCGTGCCCGCGAGATGGCCATCTGGATCAGCGAGGCAGCCATCGGCGCCAGGATGGCCATGGCGATCGAGGCGATGGGGTTGGCGGGACGGCCTTCCTCATCACGGCCGCCGAAGAACATGGCGAAGTTGGCCAGTGCCGAGATGGCGCCCGCCATGGTGGCCGAGATGGTGGAAATGAGGATGTCGCGGTGCTTCACGTGGGCCAGCTCGTGCGCCATCACGCCGCGCACCTCGCGGGCGTTGAGCAGGCGCAGCAGCCCCGTGGTGGCTGCCACGGCGGCGTTCTGCGGGTTGCGGCCGGTAGCGAAGGCGTTGGGCGCATCCTCGTCGATGAGGTAGACGCGCGGCATGGGCAGGCCGGCCCGCTGGGCCAGCTCCTGAACCGTCTGGTAGAACTGCGGTGCGGACGACGCATCGACCTCACGAGCGCGATACATCTTCAGCACCATCTTGTCCGAGAACCAGTAGGCGAAGAAATTGGAGACCACCGCGAAGCCCAGCGCCATGATCATGCCGTTCTTGCCACCGATGGACGCGCCGATGACACCGAACAGGGCGGTGATGGCAGCCATCAGGGCAGCTGTCTTGATCCAGTTGAACATGGTGTTTCCAGTCGGAATGTGTTGGAGGAAAAAGGGAAAGGGGAAGGTCAGGAACAGGTTGGGGCAGCCGATGAGGCCGCCGCAAGGCCCCGGCAGCCCGGACGGATCCGGCCTGGACGCGCCCGCAGCCTGGACGTGCTTGCATGATCGTTGCGCTTGCCAGGCAGATCCGGTCAGTTTGCAGGCAGCCCGAGGCTCCAAGGCCTGATGCCACCTCAGATTGGGGGCAATGCGCTGTTTTTCAAGGGAAAATGAAACCGGCCATGCCGGCCTGTCCGCCGTGCATGCCTTGGACCTGCCCCGAACCTGCAGGCTCGGGGCGCGCCGGCCGGATGCCCGGATGGGAGACTCAGGCGCCGGCAGAAATGAAACGCATGCCAGGCGAAAGCGGATGACCGCGCAGGAAGGCGTCCGCCGGCTGGCGCCGGCCACCGGCCCGCTGCAGGGCGGCAAGACGCACGATGCCACCCTGGCCGCAGGACACGTCCACACCATCCGGACCGGCCGCAACGATGGTGCCGGGCGCATCGGTAGCGTTCCCGTCGTGCCGCAGCACCTGCGGCTGAAAGACCCGCAGCGGCGGCTCATCCTGATGTCCTTCCAGCCAGGTGATGGCCCCGGGCGGATCGAAGGCACGTATGTGACGGCTCACTTCCACGGCGGAGCGCGTCCAGTCGATGCCCAATTCCTTCTTGTCGACCTTGGCGGCGTAGGTGACACCGGCCTGCGACTGTGGCTCGAAAACCAGCCGTCCGGCGGACAGATCATCCAGCGCCGCCACGATGGCCTTGGCACCAACGTCGGCCAGACGGTCGTGTAGGGTGCTGGCGGTATCGGTCTCGAGGATGGGCACGACGTGACGTGCACCCACCGGGCCCGTGTCCAGCCCCGCTTCCATCTGCATGATGCAGACGCCGGTCTCGGCATCGCCAGCCTCGATGGCCCGCTGGATGGGGGCCGCGCCGCGCCAGCGCGGCAGCAGCGAGGCATGGATGTTCAGGCAGCCCAGCCGGGGCAGATCCAGCACCGACTGCGGCAGCAACAGGCCATAGGCGGCCACCACCATCACGTCCGGCTGCAGGGCACGCAAGGCAGCCAGCGCTTCCTCGGCCCCCTGATTGGCCGCCTCACGCCGGGCCCGGCGCTCTTCGGTCTCACCGGCTGCCGCCGGGCGGATGCGCAGCGACTCGGGCTGAAGGACCGGAAGGTTGGCAGCCAATGCACGTTGCCTGACGGCAGAAGGCAGCAGTTTCTGACCACGGCCTGCCGGTCGGTCCGGCTGGCTGAGCACGGCCACCACCTCGTGGCGCGAGCCGATGAGGGCATCCAGCGCCTGGGCGGCAAAGACGGGCGTGCCCGCATAGACAACGCGCAGCAGACGACCAGCCTTTGTGTCAGGCTGGCCGGAAACCGTGGGTGCAGGGGTGGACGCAGAAGCTGGCGTCGGACTGCAGGACTGCGGCGCCGGCGATGAAGGGGTCAGGCCGTGGTCGGATGGGGCGCTCATCAGGCGGCGCTGCGCTCCCGCTCCATCTTCAGCACCTTCTGGCGGATGCGGTTCTGCTTGAGCCGCGACAGGTGCTGGATGAAGAGCTTGCCGTTCAGATGGTCGATCTCGTGCTGGATGCACACGGCCAGCAGGCCATCGGTCTCCAGCGTGAAGGGCTTGCCATCCAGATCCAGCGCCGTGACGGTGACGGCGTCGGGCCGCTCGACCTTGTCGTAGATGCCGGGGATGGACAGGCACCCTTCCTCGTAGCTCTGCAGCGTGTCGCTGGACCAGGTGATCTCGGGGTTGATGAAGACCTGCAGCTGGTCATGGGTCTCGGTGAGATCAATGACCACCACGCGCTCGTGCACGTTGACCTGCGTGGCCGCCAGCCCGATGCCGGGCGCCGCGTACATGGTCTCGGCCATGTCGGCCACCAGCTTGCGGATTCGATCGTCCACAACCGGGACCCGCTCGGCAACCGTATGCAACCGGACGTCAGGATACTTGAGTATGTCTAGCACAGCCATCGGACACTATCCACCACTGAACCTGCCGCGTATTGCCAGGCAGGATGCTGTCAGAAAGAATTTCTCTTGCACGTCAAGTCGGCACGCAGTTGCCATCAGCCTGGTGGGGCGTGCGTAGACGACTCCAAGGACCGACCATGTCGATGAAAAAGTTTAGCACCCGGGCCCTGAGCACCCTGAGCCTGAGCATCGCCCTTGCCACGGGCGCCGTGATGCCGCTTCAGGGCATCGCCCAGACCCGCCAAGATGAAATCCAGCTGGCTGCCGACGCCCCGGACCGCCATGTAGTGGTCAAGGGTGACACGCTATGGGGCATTGCCGGACTTTTTCTGAAGGAACCCTGGCGCTGGCCGGAGATCTGGCAACTTAACAAGGCCGAGATCAAGAACCCGCACCTGATCTATCCGGGCGACATTGTATATCTGGATCGTTCGGGCGACACGCCTCGCCTGCGTCTGGGTCGCAATGTGTATGGCGGCTCCGACGGTGCCGGTTCCCAGGGTCGCAGCGGCAACGGCATCAGCAAGCTGGAGCCCACCGTGCGCGCCACCATGACCGACAAGGCCGCCATCCCCAGCATCTCGCTCTCGAGCATCCAGGCCTTCATCAACCGTCCGCTGATCGTCGACGAGAAGGGCCTGAATGACTCGCCCTACATCGTCGCCCCCGAACAGGAAGGCCGGGTGAACGTCGGCAATGCCGATCGCGTCTACGCCCGTGGCATCAAGGCCGACAGCGGTGTCCGCACCTGGCACATCTATCGCCCGGCCAAGCCGCTCGTCGACCCGGTGACCCGCAAGACGCTGGCCTATGAGGCCACCTACCTGGGCACGGCCGAACTGCAGCGTCATGGCGATCCGGCCAGGCTGGCCATCACCAAGGTGGTGGAAGAGATCACCGACGGTGACCGTCTGGTGCCGGCCGGCGTCGACCAGGACGTGAACTTCGTGCCCCGCTCGCCCGAAGTCGAGAATCTGGACGGCCGCATCGTCTCGATCTACCGGGGCGTGACCATGGTGGGCCGCAACAGCGTGGTCGCCATCAACATGGGCAGCCGCAACGGCCTGGCCAACGGCCACGTGCTGAAGATCGAGCATGCCGGTCGCATGGTGAAGGACCGCGTGAGCAAGGAAATGGTTCGCCTGCCCAACGAGGACGTGGGCCAGCTGCTGGTGTTCCGCACCTTCGACAACATCGCCTACGGCCTGGTGGTCAACGCCAGTGCCCCGATCTCGGTCAACGACATCGTGACGAATCCGTGAACCATAAGTGAATCAAATGAAGATACTTTTTCTATTGACCACAGCAATCCTCGTTAGCGCTTGTGCCTCCAAACCGATACGCTATGAGTACAAAGAATGGCGAAAAGACGGAGTGTCGGCCCAAGCGAGAAATGACCAGCTCGGCTATTGCCGACACGATGTTCAAGCAAACGATCTATCGGCAGAGAAGGCTGATCGACTGGTAGCCTACTGCATGAAATCCAACGGCTATGAACAAGCCACTGTCATTGGCTATCGCTGATCCAGGAATCTGAGCCTTCATCAACGGCCGCCTACGGTAAACCGGGGCGGCCGTTCCGTTTTCCGGCATCATCCATCCGGCTGATGCGGATGCCCGGGGACTTTGGCAATATCGACGGCTCCGACCGCCCTTGCCCGTACCCCGATGAGCCCACTGCCGGACGTTCCCGAAACCCCCTCCCCCGACGACGAATCCCTGGCCGCCTGGCTGCGGCTGGTCCACACGCCGGGCATCGGCGCTGTCACCGGCCAGCTGCTGCTGCGCCGGCTGGGCCCGCCGGAAGCCATCCTGCAGGCCTCCTACGCCACGGTGCGCGCCCTGGTGCGCAGTGACGAAACGGCCCGCGCCCTGCTGGCCGACGACCCGGTGCGCGAGCAGGACATCCAGGCGGCCCTGGCCTGGCTGCACGCGGGCGATGACCGCCATATCCTGGCCCTGGACGATCCCCGCTACCCGGCTGCGCTGCTGGATCTGCCGGATGCACCCCTGCTGGTCTACGCTCGCGGCTCACTGGCTGCCCTGCAACCCGCTGCCGTGGCCATCGTGGGCAGCCGACGCGCCAGCCACGAAGGACTGCGCAACGCCCAGGCCCTGGCCGAAGCCCTGGCTCGGCGCGGCATCGTCGTCACCAGCGGCCTGGCCGAAGGCATCGATGCCGCGGCCCACCAGGGGGCCCTGGAAGGCGCCCCGGCAGGCCAGGCCAGCACCATCGCCGTGACCGGAGCCGGCATCGACCGCATCTACCCGGCCCATCACCTGCCCCTGGCCCGGCGCATGCTGGAGCAGGGTGGACTCGTGCTGAGCGAACAGCCCCTGGGCAGCGCTCCAGTACGGGCCAACTTCCCGCGCCGCAACCGGATGATCGCTGCGCTCTCACGCGGCACCCTGGTGGTGGAAGCCGCCCTGCGCAGCGGCTCGCTGATCACCGCACGGCAGGCGGCCGAGCTGGGCCGCGAGGTGATGGCCGTGCCCGGTTCCATCCACAATCCGCTCTCCCACGGCTGCCACCACCTGATCCGGGACGGCGCCACCCTCATCGAAACCGTCGACGACATCCTGCAGGCCCTGGGCATGACCAGCCCCGGGCAGGACGCCTCGGACCAGGATCCGACCATCCGGGGCGGTCGGGTCCGCGCCCGCCAGCACACCGCCCGGCGCGCCAGCGGACGACGCGAATGGCAGTCGATCATTGCCGACCAGGAAAGCGGGGCGGTCGAACAGGCTCCCTCCCGGCCGGAACCCCCCGACAACGACAGCCGCGACCTGCTCACCATCCTGGCTGCCAGCCCCATGTCGGCCGAGGCGCTCGCCAGCCGGCTGGGCTGGCCGATCGATCGCATCCTGATTACCATCCAGCTGCTGGAGCTTGGCGGCTACATTGGACGCCACGTCGACGGCCGCTGGCAACGACTGGACTGATACCGGGAAGCCCTTTCCGGAAATCCGCGACTTGCCTGATCCGCAATCGTCCTCTTACTATGGCGCCGCCATGAGTAAAGCTTTGATCATTGCCGAGAAACCTTCCGTCGCCGCCGACATCGCGCGGGCGCTGGGGGGTTTCGTCCGTCACGGCGACTACTTCGAAAATGACGACTACGTGCTCAGCTCGGCGGTGGGCCACCTGGTGGAGATCGCTGCACCCGAGCAATACGATGTCAAGAGAGGGAAGTGGTCGTTCACTCACCTTCCAGTCATCCCGCCGCATTTCGATCTGAAGCCGATCGAGAAGACGCACGACCGCCTCAAGCAGCTCACCAAGCTGATCAAGCGCAAGGATGTCACCTCGCTGATCAACGCCTGTGACGCGGGCCGTGAGGGCGAGCTGATCTTCCGGCTGATCGTGCAGTACGCCAAGGCCAAGCAACCCATGCAGCGGCTGTGGCTGCAGTCGATGACGCCCAACGCCATCCGCGAAGGCTTCGCCAACCTGCGCCAGGGCGACGAGCTCAACGGCCTGGCCGACGCGGCGCGCAGCCGCGCCGAGGCCGACTGGCTGGTGGGCATCAACGGCACCCGCGCCATGACGGCCTTCAACTCGCGCGATGGCGGCTTCTACCTCACCACCGTCGGCCGGGTGCAGACCCCCACGCTGGCCGTGGTGGTCGAGCGCGAAGAGAAGATCCGCCGCTTCGTGCCGCGCGACTACTTCGAGGTCAAGGCCACCTTCAGCGCCAAGGCCGGCCAGTACGAAGGCAAGTGGTTCGATCGCAACTTCAAGAAGAGCGACGATCCCGAGCACAAGGCCGACCGCTTCTGGACCCGCGAGGACGCCGAGGCCATCGTGGCTGCCTGCGAGGGCAAGCCCGGCACCGTCACGGAAGAATCCAAGCCTTCCACCCAGATCGCTCCCGCGCTCTTTGATCTGACCACACTGCAGCGCGAGGCCAACGGCCGCTTCGGCTTCTCGGCCAAGACCACCCTGGCGCTGGCCCAGGCGCTGTACGAGAAGCACAAGGTGCTCACCTACCCGCGTACCGATTCGCGGGCGCTGCCCGAAGACTACCTGGGCACGGTGCGCCAGACGCTGGGCCAGCTCTCCGAATCCGGCGTGCACGGCGAATTTGCCCGCACCATCCTGGAAAAGGACTGGGTCAAGCCCAACAAGCGGGTCTTCGACAACAGCAAGATCTCAGACCACTTCGCCATCATCCCCACGCTGCAGGCACCCAAGAACCTGTCGGATGCCGAGCAGAAGGTCTACGACCTGGTGGTGCGGCGCTTCATGGCCGTGTTTTACCCGGCCGCCGAATACCTGGTCACCACCCGCATCACCACCGTGGCCGGCCATCCCTTCAAGACCGAAGGGCGCGTGCTGGTCAACCCCGGCTGGCTGGCCATCTACGGTCGTGACGCCAGCGGTGGCGACGCCCCCGGCAACCTGGTGCCCGTTACGCCCAACGAAACGGTACAGACCGACGAGATCGCCCTGCAGGCCAACCAGACCCGGCCACCGGCCCGCTACACCGAGGCCACGCTGCTTTCGGCCATGGAAGGCGCCGGCAAGCTGGTCGACGACGACGAGCTGCGTGAGGCCATGGCCGGCAAGGGCCTGGGCACGCCGGCCACCCGCGCCGCCATCATCGAGGGGCTGATCACCGAACGCTACCTGCTGCGCGAAGGGCGCGAGCTCATCCCCACCGCCAAGGCCTTCCAGCTGCTCACGCTGCTGCGCGGCCTGGGCGTGGCTGCGCTCAGCATGCCGGAACTCACCGGTGACTGGGAATACAAGCTCAGCCAGCTTGAGAAGGGCCGCATGGACCGCCAGGTCTTCATGTCGGACATCGCCGCCATGACCCGCGACATCGTGGAGAAGGCCCGCAACTTCGAGGCCGACACGGTGCCCGGCGACTATGCCGTGCTGCAGACCCCCTGCCCGGCCTGCGGTGGCGTCATCAAGGAGAACTACAAGCGCTTTGCCTGCAGCCAGTGCGACTTCTCCATCACCAAGATCCCCGGTGGCCGCCAGTTCGAGCTGCCCGAGGTCGAGACGCTGCTGAAGGACAAGGTCATCGGCCCGCTGACGGGTTTCCGCAGCAAGATGGGCCGGCCCTTCTCGGCCATCCTCAAGATCACCCCGGAAAACAAGCTGGAATTCGACTTCGGCCAGAACGACGCCCAGGACGAGCAGTCCGAACCCGTCGACTTCAGCGGCCAGGAATCGCTGGGCCCCTGCCCCAAGTGCCAGAGCCCGGTATACATCCACGGCATGCACTACGTGTGCAGCCACGCCGTGGGTCCCAACAAGACCTGTGACTTCCGCTCGGGCCGCGAGATCCTGCAGCAGCCCATCGAGCCCGCCCAGATGCAGAAACTGCTGGCCGACGGCCGCACCGACCTGCTGACCGGCTTCGTCTCGTCCCGCACCCGTCGCAAGTTCAAGGCCTTCCTGGTGCGCGAGCCCAGCGGCAAGATCGGCTTCGAGTTCGACAACGCCAAGGGCAAGACCGCCAAGACCGATGGCAAGGACGGCGAAGAAGGCGCCGAAGACAGGAAGCGCACCACCCGCACGACCGCTGCCAGGTCCGGCACGGCCACCAAGGCCAGCACCACGACCCGCAAGGCCAGTGCGGCCAAGGCAACCACAACACGGCGTACCGCCAAGGCGGCCGCCGACGATCCGGCTGCTGGCGAGGGCGAAAGCGCCACACCCAAGGCCGGTGCCAAGGCTGCCTCGACCGCTGGTCGGACCCGCCGGACCGCTGCCAGTACCAGGACCGACAATACGGGAGACCACCCAGCCGATCCCAGCGAATGATGTCTGTCGCCACCCCCGTTTCCCGCTCCAGTCACACCACCCCGCAGGCCACGCCGTCCCCCGTGGTGACCTCGGCCCTGCAGGGTGCTGCCCAGGCCGCCACGACGGCCGCCACCCGCCAGCGCGCCTATACCGCGCCGCCCACCCCCACCCAATATCTGCGGATGGAATGGGCCTTTGCCTACGGCTCGCTGATCTGGAATCCGGAGTTCGACTTCGACGAGCGCCACAAGGTGCGCATCGAAGGCTATCACCGCGCCTTCTGCATCAATTCGCACACCTACCGGGGCACGCCCGATGCACCGGGCGTGGTGCTGGGACTGGACTGCGGCGGCTCGTGCGAAGGCATCGTCTACCGGGTGCGCAGCGGGCAGGAAGCCGACATCATGGACCGCATCTACCAGCGCGAAATGGTCAGCGAGGTCTACCGGCCGCTGGTGGTGGACATCCCGCTGCCTGACGGCCGCCAGGTGCAGGCACTCACCTTCATCGCCTGCCAGGAAGACCTGCACGGCTACCTGCCCGGTCCGCGCAGCGAAGTGCTGCGCCGGCTGCGCGAATGCACCGGCTGCCGGGGCAGCAACCGCGAATACGCCCTCAACACCCAGGCTGCCCTGCGTGAATGGGGCATCCAGGATCCCGCCCTGGACGCGCTGATCGCCGAACTGGACGCCTGAACCACCGGGCACCTGAGCCGACTGGGCGCCTGAAGCGCCCAGGCTTCTTTCGTCCCCCCGCGACGAAAGGCACGTAGCCCCCGCGCAAAGCGTCCATTGCCGCGTGCCGGGAAGACGGGAACGCGCCGTTCCATGTCCTGCCGCCATTACCCGTTCCGGTCATTGGCCTGTATGATCCCCGTCAGTGATGGGATCCATAGAATGGGCAGGCCATGACCAGACACCGTTCTCGACAGACCCCTTGGGCGACCCTGGCCCTGCTGGGCGCCCTGCTGTGCCTGACCGGTTGCGACAGTCAGCCCGGCCGCACAGCTCCCGCCCCCGGCGGCACAGCCCACCCACGCCATGACACGGGGGCCCCGGGCACACCGGGTGAGCCCTCCCATGACGCAGCGACTTCCCGCAAGTCCGACACACCGTCTCGTGACACATCGTCGGGCACACATCCTGACACCACCGTCCCTGGCACTCCGGCCGGCTGGGATCTGAACACCGGCGCATACGCCCCCGACCGGATGGACACTGCCGGTTGGCTGCCACTGACCATCGACCTGGACACGCAGTCCGTCCGCACCGCCTCGCCCCGACTGACCGTCCAGGCAGGTGCCAATGACATCACCACCGTCCTGCTGGACGGCAAACCGGTTGCCACCCTCGCGCGAGCGCGTCATGGCCTGACGATCCAGGCCACCCCCGGCGACACCCATCTGGCCTATGTCCTGACCGGTACCGGCACCACCCCGCTCACCCTGAACAGCGACAATGCCTACCGGCTGGTGCTGGCCGATGCCCATCTGACCAGTACCGACGGCCCCGCACTGCACCTGCAGTCGCCGGCCACCGCCTTCATCGAGCTGCAGGGCCACAGCTCCCTGGCCGATGCCCCGGTCCGCACGCGCCGCACCGATGCCCAGGGAGAACCCGTCAAGCCCCGCGGGGCCCTGTCGGCCACCGGCCCGCTGGTGATCCGGGGTGACGGTACGCTGAGCATCAATGCCACGGCACACCATGCACTGACCACCGCCGGCCACCTGCGGCTGAGCAGTGGCAACCTGACGCTCAAGGTGGACACGCGTGACGGGTTGCGCCCCACCCAGGCCTTCATCATGGATGGCGGCCGGCTGACCATCGATGCGCTGGCGGGCAAGGGCATCAAGGTCAGTGGCAAGGAAAGTGCCGTGCAGCCGCTGGGCTTCGTGGCCGTCAACGACGGACACATCACCATCCGCAGCCACGACAAGGGCATCACCACCGGCTGGAAACCCTGGAAGGACGCCCTCACCCCCAGTACCGATGACGATCCCGATCCGCGCATCACCATCAACGGCGGCACGATCGACATCACCACCACCGGCACCCCGGCCAGGGACACGGACGACGAAGGCGACAACAGCCTCTCGCCCGAAGGCATCGAAGCCAAGTCCGTCCTCAGCGTGCGCGGCGGGAACCTGAAGGTGATCACCACCGACGACAGCATCAGCGCCGGCATGCACCTGGAGCTGAGCGGCGGCCGCACGTATGCCTACAGCAGCCATGACGATGCCGTGGACTCCAACGGCACCCTGACCATCGCCGGTGGCGTCCTGGTGGCCATCAGCCATGCCCCCGTCCCGAAGGTGCCCTGGACAGCGACTCCAACCGGTTCGCCATCACGGGCGGCACCTTCGTCGGCATCGGCGCGTACAGCAGCACCCCCACTGAAAGCGCCTGCACGCAGAACGTCATCACCATTCCCACCTACGTGGAAGCCGGTCCGTGGACACTGCGCGACGCGGCCGGCAACGTCGTCTTTTCCTATGACCTGCCCTTCCGTTCCGGCTACATGGTCGCCAGCACGCCCGCGCTGGCCCGGGGCGCCACCTACACCATGGTGCGCGGCGGCACGCTCGGCCCCGTCGGCGAGGACTTCCATGGCCTGGCCCTGCACCCCACCACGCTGACGGGGGGCACACCGGCCGAGACCTTCACCATCACCCGGATCCTCACCTCGCTGGGCGCGGCCGAATTCGACTGGTTCAGCCCGGAAAAGGGACCGGGCGACTGAAAAGGTACCCCCGGGCACGGCCCCCGCTGACGGGCCCCTTCCGTTTCGAAGCCGGGCTGCCGGCAACGGTGAACCGCCAGCCTGCCCACGCATCACCGGGACCATCCGACATGACCTGAAGCCCATGCGGGTGCGGGGAAGGGTTTGTGCCGGCGTGCGTTCTGCCGTCCAAGCTCCTAGAATGTCGGCTTCCGTCACAACAGTTTTCTCGGAGTGCGCATTCGCATGGGCAACACCATTCTGCAAAGCCTGCCGATCGGCCAGAAGGTCGGCATCGCCTTCTCGGGCGGCCTGGACACCAGCGCCGCACTGCACTGGATGCGCAAGAAAGGGGCCGTTCCCTACGCCTACACCGCCAACCTGGGCCAGCCCGACGAGAACGACTACGACGAGATCCCCCGCAAGGCACTGCGCTACGGCGCCGAAGCTGCCCGTCTGGTGGACTGCCGCAGCCAGCTGGTGGCCGAAGGCATCGCCGCCCTGCAGTGCGGCGCCTTCCACATCTCCACCGCCGGTGTCACCTACTTCAACACCACGCCCATCGGCCGTGCCGTGACCGGCACCATGCTGGTGGCCGCCATGAAGGAAGACGACGTCAACATCTGGGGTGACGGCAGCACCTACAAGGGCAACGACATCGAGCGCTTCTATCGCTACGGCCTGCTCACCAACCCGTCGCTCAAGATCTACAAGCCCTGGCTGGACCAGCAGTTCATCGACGAACTGGGTGGCCGCGCCGAGATGTCGGCCTTCATGGCCGCCTCGGGCTTCGACTACAAGATGTCGGCCGAGAAGGCCTATTCCACCGACTCCAACCTGCTGGGCGCCACCCACGAGGCCAAGGATCTGGAATACCTGAACAGTGGCATCCGCATCGTCCAGCCCATCATGGGCGTGCCCTTCTGGCGCGAGGACGTGGTGATCCGCCCCGAGGAAGTCACCATCCGCTTCGAGGAAGGCCAGCCCGTCGCCCTCAACGGCCAGACCTTCGACAGCCCGGTCGAGCTGATGCTGGAAGCCAACCGCATCGGTGGTCGTCACGGACTGGGCATGAGCGACCAGATCGAGAACCGCATCATCGAGGCCAAGAGCCGCGGCATCTACGAAGCCCCGGGCATGGCGCTGCTCTACATCGCCTACGAGCGTCTGGTCACCGGCATCCACAACGAGGACACCATCGAGCAGTACCGCATCAACGGCCTGCGCCTGGGTCGTCTGCTGTACCAGGGCCGCTGGTTCGACCCGCAGGCCATCATGCTGCGCGAGACCGCCCAGCGCTGGGTGGCACGCGCCATCACCGGTGAAGTCACGCTGGAGCTGCGCCGCGGCAACGACTACTCGCTGCTGAACACCGAATCGCCCAACCTCACCTATCACCCCGAGCGGCTGACCATGGAGAAAGGCGAATCGGTCTTCTCGCCGGCTGACCGCATCGGCCAGCTCACCATGCGCAACCTCGACATCACCGACACGCGCGACAAGCTGGCCAACTACAGCCGCGTCGGTCTGCTGAGCGCGGGGGCCGGCCATGAACTGCCGCAGCTGAAGAAGGACTGAGTGAAGTTCATTCACGCCGCCGACCTGCACCTGGACAGCCCGCTTCGCGGGCTGTCCGCGTATTCCGATGCACCGGCCGAGCAGTTGCGCACCGCCACGCGCGATGCCTTCGTGAAGCTGGTGGACATCGCCCTGGATGAAGCCGTCGACTTCATGGTCATTGCCGGCGACATCTACGACGGCGACTGGAAGGACTTCAACACCGGACTCTTCTTCATCCGGCAGATGGGAAGACTGCGACAGGCCGGGATTCCCGTCTATCTGCTGTACGGCAACCACGACGCCGAAAGCGACATGACACGCAGCCTCACGCTGCCCGACAACGTGCATGTCTTTTCTTCACGAAAGGCTGAAACGTTCACCATCGAATCACTGAAGGTGGCGATTCATGGCCGAAGCTTCAAGCAGAAAGCCACCACAGAAAATATGGTTCCGAATTATCCGGAATCGGTACCTGGCTGGCTGAACATCGGCGTTCTTCACACGGCCCTGGAAGGCAATGCCGAGCACGCCGCCTATGCGCCCTGCACCGTTTCCGAGCTGGAAGCCAAGGGCTACCAGTACTGGGCACTGGGCCACGTGCATGAGCGCAGCATCCTTCCCGAACATCGACAGGCGGGCCAGACCGTCATCGCCTTTCCCGGCAACCTCCAGGGGCGGCACATCCGCGAGCAGGGCGCACGCGGTGCCCTGCTGGTCACGGCACAAGCCGACGAGATCACCGACATCCAGCTGCTGGAAGTCGACGTACTGCGCTGGCAGCAGCTGGATGTCGCACTCAGTCAGGACGACGACATGGCGTCCGCCCTCCAGGCAGCCGGCCGTGCGCTGGAGCACCTTCAGGCGGAGACCCCTGCCCATCTGCCGTTGGCCGTGCGTGTCGTCTTCACCGGAACCACGCCTGCCCATGAAACCCTGCTGGCGCAGGACGAACAGCTTCGGCAGGAAATCATCGCCCAGGCGGTGGCCCAGGATGCCGAGCGCATCTGGATCGAGAAGGTGAAGGTGGCCACGCGCCCACCACAGGCCGCAACCTCGCCATCCCAGGGGCTGCCGGATGCACTGGCAGACCTGGAGTCCCTGGTGCTTTCAGCGCAGGACGACCCGGAATTCATCAACGACCTCATCAGCGACTGGCAGGCCATCCTGGAAAAGCTGCCGGACGATGTACGTCGGTTGTCGCCCGAACTGAAGGAACTGCGTCAGGATCCCCTGTCACAGCTGGCTGCACGCATTCAGCAGGCCCTGCCGCTTCTGGTGGATCGCATCGAACGGGTGCAGTCCGCATCCCCCCGCTGACCTGCCGGAGAATCCCATGCGCATCCGTGAACTGCGGCTGCTCCGCTACGGCAAATTCACTGACCGGCTCTTGGCGCTGCCCCATGCCCCTCAGGACATCCATCTTGTCGTGGGTGCCAACGAAGCAGGCAAGTCGACGATGCGCCGCGCGCTGTCCGACTGGCTGTTCGGCTTTCCGATGCGCAGCACCGGCATGGACTTCCTGCACCCGAGGCAGGACCTTCGCCTGGGCGGCATCATCGAGGACAACACCGCCTCCCGCGAAGAACATTCATCCGACCAGAACGCCGCCACCGACAGCACAGAAACAGGGGCCTCCTCCGACGGGCAGATCCGGTCCCTGAACTTCGAGCGTTGCAAGGCCCAGAAGAACACGCTGCGCACACCGACTGATGAACCGCTGCCCGACAGCACCCTGCACGAATGGCTGGGCAGCCTGCAGGCCGACGAGTTCAGGCGCATGTATGCGCTGGACCATGCCACGCTGGTGGAAGGCAGCGAGAGCATCCTGCAGGCTTCTGACGACCTTGGCCGCATGCTGTTCCAGGCCGCCGCCGGCATCGAGCACCTGGGCGATGCACTGAAGGCCCTGCAGGATGAAGCCAAGACGCTCTGGGGCCCCCGCAAGTCCGGAAACCGCGTCTTCTACCAGCAGCAGGACGCCTATGAGGAAGCCCGACGCACGCTGGGCCAGACCCAGCTGCGCACACGGGACTGGAAGGAAAGCCATGATGCGCTGATGGACGTCCAGCACCAGCTGGAGGAAGCCCGCAGCAAGCATGCCGAGATCCAGCAGCACATCCATCGACTGGAACGGATCCGACGTGTGCAGCCCCTGCTGCGTGACGCGGAAGCGGCTCGTCAGCGACAGGAGGCACTGCAGGCATCGGGCATGCCCCCCCTTCTTCCGGACAATGCCCGGCAGATCTTCGAGCAGGCCAGCCGCCAGGGTGCGCTGGTGCAGGCCGAGATGATGCGCCTGCAAACCGCATTGAACGAGCTCGACCAGGCACTGGCAGCTGTCACCCTCGACTCCCCGGTTCTGGCCCGTGCCGACGAGATCACCCGCCTGGACGAAGCGCGCGTACAGTGCCACGACCATCCCGCCCGGCTGCAACGTCATCAGGAGAAGCTGCAGATGCTCCAGGCCAGGGTCAAGGCACTGGCCGCCGAGCTGGGCTGGCCGGCCGAGGACGAAGCGGCCATGGCCCGCCGGCTGCCGGACCCTGCCTGGCGGGAACGGATGGCCGAGCTGATTCATCGGCACCAGGCGCGGCAGCACGCCGTGGAGAAGGCTCGGCACGAGCGGGATGCTCAGGCGCAGAACCTCAGCCAGTGGCAGGCTCACCTGCAGTCACTGGCATCAGACAGCATTGATCCGGCGCTCTCCGACCTGCTGGAACAGGCCCGACGGCTGGGAGATCCCGATGCCCAGTCGGATGCCCTGACCCGTGAACGGCAACGGCTGGAATCTTCACTGGAAGCCACCCTGGCCGGCATGGGTCCGTGGCGCCAGCCCATCGATCGGCTGCAGGCGATGCTGGTGCCCGAGGCCAGCCAGGTCGATGCCCTGCGGGTGCAGCAGCATGATGACGCCCGTGCGCTGCAGGCGCGGCAGGAAGCGCTCCAGAAGAAGATCCAGGACATCCAGCAGCAGGAACAGGCGCTGCTGCAGCTGGTGCGCCATCATCAGCCCGTCTCGCGCGAGGACGTGACCCAGGCCCGCCGGCAGCGCGATGACGACTGGCAGGCCATCAAGGCCGACCCGGCCACCCTGCCCGCCCGGGCCGGTGCATTCGAGGCACGGATGCACGAGGCCGACACCCTGGCCGATGCCCGCCTGGAACGGGCGCAGCACGAAGCGGACCGGCAGTCCTATGCCAACCAGCTGGAAAAGCTGAAACTGGAATGCTCCGGCATCGAATCCGACATTCAGGCCATCAAGACGCGGATGGCGCGGCGGCTGGCCGACTGGCAGGCCCAGGCGGCGGCCTACGGTCTGCCCGACCTGCCCCTGGATGCCGCACCGACCTGGCTGAAACGCCATCAGGACACCCTGGAGTTGCTGGCCAGGCGCCAGACTGCCGAACACCAGCTTCAAGCCCTCCACCAGCGCGTGGAAGCCCTGCGCCAGGCGCTGACGGAACGGCTGGTGCTGCCTGCCACGACCGGCCTGGACGATAGCCTGCGCCAGGCCCGCGAACGGCTGGAAACGGCGCAGCGAATTGCCGGCCAGCGCAGCACGCTGGAAACGCAGATCCAGGACGCACAGCGGCGGCTGGTCCCGCTGCAGACGGCACTGACCCAGGCGGAAAGCCAATGGCAGGAGTGGCAGCAGGCCTGGCAGGCGGCATTGGCTGAAGCCGGCCACGACGACACCTTGCCCGTCGAACAGCTGGAAACCCGTCTGGCCCGGATGCAGGACATCCAGACACTGCTGGCGCAGATGGACAGCCTGCGTGCCGATGACATCGAGCCCCTGCAGAACGCCCTGGACAGCTGGATGCGCCATGCCCGTACCCTGGCCGATCAGCTGATGCCCGATGCGCCGGCAGACATGTCCCCCCAAGACATGACGCTGGCACTGGCCGGCCGACTGAAGACTGCCCGCCAGGACGAGGCCGAGCACCACCGGTTGCAGCAGCAGCACGCCCGCGACCGTCAGGCCCTGGAAGCCGCCCGGCAGCAGCAGATCCAGGTCGATGCCCTGCTGCAGCCGCTGCGGGTTGCCGCCGGCATTGACGACATGGCCCAACTGGGGCCCGCCATCGCCCGCTCGGAAGAGCGGCGACAGATCGAGCACGAGATCCGGCGCATCGAAACGGCCCTGCGCGAAGCCGGGGACGGTCAGCCCATCGAGAGCCTGCGCACCGAGGCGGCCAGCATCGAACCGGACCAGCTGCAGGTCGAGCTGAACCGCCTGGGTACGGAAGCCGAACAGGTCGTGGAGGACATCAGTCGCCTGGGCGCCCGGCACGGCCAGCTCAAGGCCGCGTTCGATGCCCTGAACGGCAGCGATGCCGCCGCCCGGGCCGCTGCCCGGCAGCAGGAAGCCGCGGCCGGCATGGCCGAGGCTGCCGAGCGCTATCTGCGCCTGAAGACCGCTGCACGGCTGCTGCAATGGTCCATGGAGCGCTTTCGCCAGACCCGCCAGGGCCCCATGCTGGCCCGCGCGTCGGAGATCTTCCAGGCGCTCACGCTGGGCTCGTTCAGCCGCCTGCTGGTGGATGCCGACAGCCATGACAGTCCACGACTGGTGAGCATCCGCACTGATGGTAACAAGCCGGTGGAGGTGCCCGGCCTCAGCGAAGGCACGCGCGACCAGCTCTACCTGGCGCTGCGGCTGGCTGCCCTGGACCAGCAGGCCAGCCAGGGCAGCCGCATGCCGCTGATTGCGGACGACCTCTTCATCAACTTCGACGACCGCCGGACAGAAGCCGGCCTGCAGGTGCTGGGCGACGTCTCGCGCCGCATGCAGGTGATCCTGCTCACGCACCACGACCACCTGGTGCCGCTGGCACGCCAGGTGCTGGGTGATGGGCTGAACGTGATCGAACTGTAGGCGGCGTCAGTTTCCGTCGTGATTCCGGGCCTCGCCCATCCCGCCGCCCAGCAACCCATCCAGCCGCTGCGTGCGGATGCCATAGAAGCGTTTCAGCGCCTCGATCTCGGCCCGTACCGCCTCGGCATCCCGCGCCCGGCCGGTGCGGTTGCCCAGGATCATCTTGTTCTTGCCCGTGTGTTCGGGGCTGATGAACTCGAACACTTGCGCCTCATAGCCCTGGGTCTCCAGCAGCAGTGCCCGCAGCCCGTCGGTCAGCATCTCGGCTTCCTGGCCCAGATGGATGCCATGACGCAGCAGCGCATCCAGCGGGGCAGGCGCCTTCAGTTGCGGCCGCAGCTCACGGTGGCAGCAGGGCGAGCACACCAGCATGGCGGCCCGCTGACGAATACCCTGAAAGAGCGCATCGTCCGTGGCCGTGTCGCAGGCATACAGTGCAATGACGATATCGACCGCAGCCCCGTCGGACGCCATGGCGCCCGAATCCCTGCTCCGTTCGGCATCTGCCCTGACCCCTGCAACACCCGCCGCGGCACGCCCATCAACGATGCCCGTGACGGCGGCACCGCCCGCAGCTGCACCCGGTGCGACCTCAGCAACTTCACAAGCCTGCAGGATGTCGCCCTTCTCGAAGCGCAGTCCCGACAGGCCATGGCGCTGGGCCAAGCGGTTACAGAGCACCACCAGGTCAGCGCGGCGCTCGATGCCCACCATTTCCACCTGCAGGCCCAGCGCATGCGTCAGATGGTCGTACAGCGCAAAGGTGAGATAGCCCTTGCCCGCCCCATAGTCACGGATGCGCAGCGGCGGCTGCCCTGCCCGCCCCACCCGGCTGGCCAGCGTGTTGTGCTGCCAGGCCTGGGCCACGATCTCGACGAACTTGTTGATCTGCCGCCACTTGCGGGCCATGGCCGGCACCAGCGCGCCGGTCCTGCCCACGATGCCCAGGTCCACCAGATAGGGTCGGCCAATGTCCACCGGATAGCGTCGCTGCCGGTTGTGATCAGCCAGGTCGCCCCAGCCATCCTCATCCGGCAGGGTGTCATGGGCACGTGAGAAGGCATCGCCCGCAGCACGGGCTGCCGCCTGTCCGCTTCCCACCCTGCGCAGTTGCGTGAGCGCCCCCACGCCCGGCTGCCAGGACGCCGCAGCACCGGCCGATGCCTGCACGCCCTCTTTCGGGTTCGGGTTCGGGTTCGGGTTCGGGTTCGGGTTCGGGTTCGGGTTCGGGTTCGGCAGATCATCCGCTGTCGGCCCACGATCCTGCAAGGACGGGGTCTCCGTCACTCGCCTCATCCGGAACAACGGCCGTCCCCGCTTGCTGAATCCCAGCTCGGCCGTCAGCTCGCGGGTTTCCAGAAGCGCCGTGCGCATGTCGCCCAACAGCGCATCGATCCGCACCAGCGCCTCGTCCACCGACAGGTTGTCGGTCTGGTCGCGCGTGTCGTACTGCCAGGCAAAGGCCAGCTTCACGCCATCGCGCATCCGTACCGGCTGGATGCGCAGCCGTTGCAGCACCGGGCCTTCATCCGTGAAGCCCGGCGGCAACATGGGCCGAACCGGCCGCGACAGCACCAGCCGCTTCAGCGTGCGCGCCGCGAGGGCTTCCCGAAGCAGCGTCAGGAAGCGCTCGCGTGGATCGGGCGTCACTTCCAGATCTCTTCTTCGATCTGGCCTTTCAGCTCAGGATAGTCGCTGAGCCGGAAGCGCGGATCCCCATGCTTGGCCTGCTCGAAGTAGTCGCGCGTGAGCTTGACCACCAGGCCGGATAGCAGCGAGATGCCCACCAGGTTGATGGTGGCCATGATGCCCATCACCGCATCGGCCGCATCAAAGACCGTGGTGATGGCCTCGCGCGCACCCCAGACGATGAATACCAGCACCAGCGTGCGCAGGATGAACAGGCACGGCTTGTTGTTGATGTTCAGGTAGGTGAGCGCCCCTTCGGCGTAGGAGTAGTTGCCGATGATGGAGGTAAAGGCGAAGAAGAACACGGCCAGCGCCACGAAGTCCTTGCCATGCTCGCCAATGTGGTAGGCCAGCGCATGCTGGGTCAGCACCGTGCCGGTGACACCCGAGCCCGGCTGAAGCGCATCGGACATCAGGATCATCACGCCGGTGGCGGTGCAGATCAGGATGGTGTCGATGAACACGCCCAGTGCCTGCACGAAGCCCTGCGAGGACGGATGGTGCGGGCTGGGAATGGCCACGGCCGCGATGTTCGGTGCAGAACCCATGCCAGCCTCGTTGGAATACAGGCCACGCTTCACGCCGTTGAGCATGGCGGCCGTCATGCCGCCGACCACGCCGCCCACCGCCTGGTCCATGCCGAAGGCACTACGCACGATCAGCGCGAAGACTTCGGGGATCTTGTCGATGTTGGCCACCAGCACCCACAGGGCCACGCCCAGGTAGGCCACGGCCATGAACGGCACCACCACCTCGGCCACACGCGCGATGTTGCGGATGCCGCCAAAGATCACGATGCCCGAGAGCACGGCCAGGGCCACGCCCACCTGGGTGCGATCCAGGCTGAAGGATTCGCTGAACGACTCGGCAATGGCATTGGCCTGAACGGCGTTGAACACCAGACCGAACACCACCAGCAGTGCCACCGAGAACACGGCGCCCGCCCACGGCGACTTCAGGCCACGGCTGATGTAGAAGGCCGGACCACCGCGGTAGAGACCATGATGGTCGTTGACCTTGTAGAGCTGCGCCAGCGCGCTTTCCGCGTAGGCAGTGGCCATGCCCAGCAGGGCCACGATCCACATCCAGAAGAGCGCCCCGGGGCCGCCGGTGTAGACCGCCACGGCCACACCTGCGATGTTGCCGGTCCCCACCCGCGAGGCCAGGCTGGTGGTCAGCGCCTGGATGGGGGTGATGCCCTGACTGTCCTTCTCGGGCGTGCGGGTCACCGCACGGATGAACTCCCGGAAGTGGAAGATCTGCAGAAAGCGCAGACGGATCGAGAAATAGATGCCTACCGCCAGCAGGCCGTAGATCAGAATGTAGCCCCAGACAACCGTGTTGATCGCATCGATCGCATTGGTCATGGCGTTGGCGATCACATCCATGACAATGTCTCCTGCCGTACAGCACCCATGCTTTCACTCCTGGCCACTTGCCCCCCGGGCAGGCCGATAGACGTTACGTGACAGACAGTGCCCCAGGAAAAGGCCGCTCATCGGTCCCTGCATGCCGCTGGCACTGTCGCATATTCCAAGCGTGCGATGATAGCCGAAGGCAGGGCCCGCACCTGCCAATGTTCACGTGCTCATGGAGAGAACCGAATGCGCCTTCTGCTTGCCATCTTCCTGCCCCCCGTCGTGTTCTTCACGATCGGTCGCCCCATCGCCGGCATCATCTGCCTGCTGCTGATGATCACGCTGATCGGCTGGATTCTGGCCGCCATCTGGGCCACCTACGCACTCAGCCAGTACAAGACCGAAAAGAGGATCCAGGAAGCGCTGGGCGACCGGCGCTGAGACGGCATCCCGACCGGGTGCCGGTCGGACAGGGCGGTCAGCTCGCGAAGCCGAGCCGATCGGCAAAGGTGTAGGCCACCATCCGCCGGCCGTCACGCACCAGGCCGGCGAGCGCCACGCCACATTCGTGGGCGGTCTGAATGGCCAATGAGGTGGGCGCCGAGACCGCCACCAGGGCCCCCGCGCGGATCATGGCCGCCTTCTGCACCATCTCGAAGCTGGCCCGGCTGGTGATGGCGATGAACCCCTGATCCACGGCAATGTTGGTGCGGATCATCGCGCCGATGAGCTTGTCCAGGGCATTGTGACGCCCCACGTCCTCGCGCAGCAGCTGCACTTCGCCATGAAGGTCGCACCAGGCAGCCGCATGGGTGGCGCCGGTGAGCTTCTGCAGCATCTGGGCGGATTTCAGGCTGGATTCAGCCCGCAGCACGGCGGTCGATGTGAGACGGACGGGATGGACCGGTGCCGGAGGATCCCGCCTGACCTGTCCCAGGCTGTCAGTGCCGCACAGGCCGCAGCCGGTACGCCCGGCCAGGTTCCGGCGACGTTCACGCAGTCGCCATGCGCAGGCCGAAGCCACTTCGAGGTGGACTTCCACCCCCTGCCGGACCTCGTTCACATCCACCCCGTACAGCTCATCGGGGGAGGCCAGCAAGCCCTCGGTGATACCGAAACCGAGGGCAAAATCTTCCAGATCGCCCGGTGAGGCCATCATGACGGCATGCGAGATGCCGTTGAAGACCAGCGCGATGGGAGTCTCCCGGGCGATCCAGTCCGACACCTTCTCCTGGTGATGATCCTTCCAGACCCGAGCCTCCAGGGCATCAGCTCCGAACTCGGGGTTTGTTTCCAGGGAACGCCAGGCCTGGAACGGAGAAGCTGTCGAATCGTCCATCAACCGAAAATGAGTTTGCCCTTCATCACGCTCCAGTGACCGGGGAAGGAGCAGAAGAAGGTGTAGTCACCGCCTTTCTGGAACTTGTCCATCGGAACGGTGATGGTATCGGACTCGCCGCCACCGATCAGCTTGGTGTGGGCCAGCACGCGGGCGTCATCCTTGGGAACGTAGTTGTCGGCAGCGGTCGTCTTGCCGCCAGCCTTGGCGACGGCCTTGAAGTCCTCCGTCTTGGTCAGGACCAGGTTGTGGCCCATGGCGGAGATAGGCATCTTGCCGACGTGCTTGAGCGTCAGCTTCAGCTCGGTGCAGTCACCGGCGACCTTGATTTCCTTCGTGCTGTAGGTCATGGCGTCGGTGGCATCGACCTCGGCTTCGCATGTCTTGGCCATGACGGAAGCAGAGCCCAGCATCAGAGCAGCAACCAGAATACCTTTGGTGAACATGGATTTCTCCTGCTTAACGATTGAACAAAGGGAATGACTGTTTCAGTCTATCGGAACGACTTTGGTCATAACTGAACGAACATCAAGTCACGACCGCCAAATTAGACATCAATCAATGTACAACACAGTGTACTCCCAAGCCAATCATTAACCTGTCTCATTCAGGGAATACGACAGGCAGGTTGTGACCCAGTAGGGGTCAGTTCACATCTTTCAACACATGGCAGACCGGCTGCAGCATCCGGTCGCCGTCGCCCAGCCAGATCTGGCCATCCTGCACGATGCACTGCAGCGCTGCCCCGCGCTGCGCAAGATCGGCCAGCGCCTTGCTGTCTTCGGGTTCGATGACCAGCACCTGCAGGTTGGCAAGACGCTCCAGTGTCTCGCGGGCCTTCTGCCACCAGGCCTGGGCCGTGCGCCCATAGGCCAGCACCACCACCCGGTCGGCCCTGGCTGCAGCCTTCTTCACCAGCCGGTCATCGGGAAGACCCACGTCGATCCATAGACGGATCGTGCCGTCCGGGGCCTCGGCATGCAGGTCGGCCTCGTCCTCGGCGGAGAGCCCCCGACCGAAGCGCAGGTCATCGGCGGCAAAGAGTGCGAAGGCCAGTACCCGCACCATCATGCGCTCGTCGTTCTCGGAAGGATGCCGGGCCACGGTCAGCGAATGCTCGCCGTAGTAGCTGCGGTCCATGTCCGAGACGTTCAGCGTCAGCCGGAAGATCGTCGATTTCAGTGCCATCCGGCCCCCTTCCCGTCAGGGCCGGCCATGTGCCATGGGGCCTCAGACATCGATGTTCTGCGCGCCCAGGGCGTTTTCCTCGATGAACACGCGGCGCGGTTCGACGTTGTCGCCCATCAGCGTGGTGAAGATCTGGTCGGCCGCAATGGCATCCTCGATCTGCACCTTCAGCAGCCGCCGGGCGTTCACGTCCATCGTGGTCTCCCACAGCTGCTCGGCGTTCATCTCGCCCAGCCCCTTGTAGCGCTGGCGCGAGACGCCCTTCTCGGCATCGGCCAGCAGCCAGCGCATGGCCTCGCGGAAGCTCCCCACCGGCTGGCTGCGGACCTTGTCGCCCTCGCCACGCCGCACCTCGGCGCCCTCGCCCACCAGGCCACGCAGCGTCTGGGCCACGTCGCTGAGCACCTTGTAATCGGACGATTTCAGGAAGTCCTGCGTGATGATGGAGACCTTCTGGTTGCCATGCAGGTGACGGACGATGCGCAGGTGCCACTTCTCGCCGCTCTCGTCGGCATGGGCCGTCACTTCGACGGCCGGAGCCAGCGAGCGGCTGATCTGGTGGACGTTCTTCAGGAGCGCCGCCTGCAGCCGCTCGGCCGAAGCATGGGCCTCGTCGGCCGAATCCAGGTTCAGCGCCAGCCCGTCCATCAGCTCGTGCAGCGTGTCGTGATCCATCAGCCGGCTCAGACGCTCGACCACCGCATCGGACATCACGTACTTGCGTGCGATGGCCGCCAGCGCATCGCCGCTGATGGGCTCGGCGTCCCGGGCCGGCACCAGTGACGCCTGCATCATCGACAGGTTCAGCATGTACTGGTCCAGCTCGAAGTCGTCCTTCAGGTAGCGCTCCTCGCGCCCCTGCTTGATCTTGTAGAGCGGCGGCTGGGCGATGTAGATGTAGCCGCGCTCGATCAGCTCGGGCATCTGCCGATAGAAGAACGTGAGCAGCAGCGTGCGGATGTGGCTGCCGTCCACGTCCGCGTCGGTCATGATGATGACGCGGTGATAGCGCAGCTTCTCGATCTTGAAGTCGTCGGACCCCAGACCGGAGCCGATGCCCGTGCCCAGCACGGTGATCAGCGTGGCCACCTGCTCGGAAGCCAGCAGCTTGTCGAAGCGGGCCTTCTCGACGTTGAGCACCTTGCCGCGCAGCGGCAGGATGGCCTGGAACTTGCGGTCGCGCCCCTGCTTGGCCGAACCGCCGGCCGAGTCGCCCTCCACGATGAACAGCTCGCTCTTGGCAGGATCACGTTCCTGGCAGTCCGCCAGCTTGCCGGGCAGGCCGATGCCGTCCAGCACGCCCTTGCGGCGCGTCATGTCGCGTGCCTTGCGGGCCGCCTCGCGGGCCCGCGCCGCCTCGACGATCTTGCTGCAGATGATCTTGGCGTCGTTGGGCTTTTCCAGCAGGTAGGTTTCCAGCCCGCGTGCAATCACCTCCTCGACGGGCGCCCGCACTTCGCTGGAGACCAGCTTGTCCTTGGTCTGCGACGAGAACTTGGGCTCGGGCACCTTCACCGACAGCACGCAGGTCAGGCCCTCGCGCATGTCGTCGCCCGAGGTGTCGACCTTGGCCTTGCGGGCGATCTCGTTCTCTTCGATGTACTTGTTGATGACCCGCGTCATGGCCGCGCGCAGGCCGGTGAGGTGCGTGCCGCCGTCACGCTGCGGAATGTTGTTGGTGAAGCACAGCACCTGCTCGTTGTAGCCGTCGTTCCACTGCAGCGCGGCCTCCACCGTCACCCCGTCCTTCTCGCCCCGGATGTGGAAGATGTTGGGGTGCAGCACGTTCTTGGCGCGGTTGATGTACTCGACAAAGCCCGAGACGCCACCCGCGAAGGCGAAATCCTCTTCCTTGTTGTTGCGTAGGTCCTGCAGGCGGATGCGCACGCCATTGTTGAGGAACGACAGCTCGCGCAGGCGCTTGGAGAGCGTCTCGTAGTGGTACTCGACCTTGGAGAAGATCGTGTCGTCGGCCAGGAAGTGCACCTCGGTGCCACGCCGGGTGGTGTCGCCCAGCACCTTGATGGGCGAGATGGCCACGCCGTCCTTTTCCTCGATGACGCGGTCCTTGGGAACCCCACGCTCGAACTCGATGAAATGCGTCTTGCCGTTGCGGTTGATGGTGAGCTTGAGCCAGCGCGACAGCGCGTTGACGCACGACACCCCCACCCCGTGCAGGCCGCCCGAGACCTTGTAGCTGTTCTGGTCGAACTTGCCGCCGGCGTGCAGCTCGGTCATCACGATCTCGGCCGCGCTGCGCTTGGGATCGTGCTTGTCGTCCCACTTCACGTCGGTGGGAATGCCCCGGCCGTTGTCACGAACCGAGATCGACTCGTCGGCGTGAATCGTCACCAGGATCTCGTCGCAGTAGCCGGCCAGCGCCTCGTCCACCGAATTGTCGACCGTCTCGAACACCAGGTGATGCAGACCGGTGCCGTCGGATGTATCGCCGATGTACATGCCCGGGCGCTTTCGCACCGCTTCCAGCCCCTCCAGGATCTGGATCGAGGAGGAGTCGTACCCGGGCCCGTCGCCCTGGGGCTTGCCCCCGGACGGCTGTTCCGGGTTCATCGCATCGGTATCCATCGTGTCAGACATGAATCATCCATGAAGGCATAGGCAGACCGCAGGCACACGGCGGCCAATTCGACAGCATAACAGGCCGGCGCCCCCTTTCCGGCCTGAAACCGCCCGGCAAGGTCCGAAACACGACAGGGACGTTGCCCCGGAGGCAACCGCGGGCAGCGGATCCGGAAGGCGGCGGGCCTCCGAACCTCATGGTGAATCCATGAGGCGGGCAGGGCGATCCGGCACTCAGATCCGCATCGGCATCAGCACGTAACGGAAGCTCTCGTCACCCGGCAGCGTCAGCAGCGCGCTGGAGGTGGCGTCGCCAAAGGCCATCGTCACCCGGTCCGTCTTCAGCGTGCCCAGCACATCCAGCAGATAGGAGACGTTAAATCCGATATCGAGAGGCGCACCACCATAGTCGATATCAATCTCTTCCGAGGCTTCTTCCTGCTCGGTGTTGCTGCTCTGGATGCCCAGGCGGCCCGGCGCCAGGCCCAGCCGCACCCCGCGGAACTTCTCGTTGCTGAGAATGGAGGCCCGCTGAAGCGCCTGAGCCAGGGTCTCGCGTTCCAGCTCGATGACCTTCTGGTAGCCCTTCGGGATCACCCGCTGGTAGTCGGGGAACTTGCCTTCCAGCAGCTTGCTGATGAACTCGATGTCACCAAAGCGCAGCCGCACCTGGGTGCCGATGATCTCCATCCGCACCGGCTCGTCGCTGTCACCCAGCAACCGTAGCAGCTCCAGCACCGACTTGCGCGGCAGGATCGCATCCGCCTGGCCGGCGACATGGACCTCCACGTCCTCACAGAAGGCCAGCCGGTGCCCTTCCGTGGCCACGGCGCGCATTCCGGCCGGGCTCAGCACCAGCAGCAGGCCATTCAGGTAGAAGCGGATGTCCTGCTGGGCCATGGCGAAGTGGACCATCTGCAGAAGGTGACGAAGCTTCTTCTGGGACAGCGTCACATCGGCGCGAAGATCTGCCGTGCTTCCGTCTCCTGCCGAACCCGATCCTGGGCCAGCCTGGTCGGTGGCCCCTGCCTTCATCACCGGAAAGTCTTCGGACGGCAGTGTCTGCAGCGCAAAGCGTGAACGGGTCGTCTTCAGGTTCAGCTTGTTGCCGTTGAGCTCGATGGTGACATCCGTATCCGGCAGGGCCCGCAGGATGTCGATCAGCTTCTTGGCCGACACGGTCGTGGCCGTGCTGCCGGATCCGGCACCGATGCTGGCCTGTGTCCGAACCTGGATCTCCATGTCGGTACCGGTGAACGTCACGGCTTCACCTTGCTGACGAATCAGCACGTTGGCCAGGATCGGCTGGGTGTGCCGTTTCTCGATGATGCCTGCTACGGTCTGCAAGGGTTTCAGGATGGCGTCCCGGGGGGCATGAATGATCTGCATGGCGTCTTTTCCTGATGTCTTTCTGTTTCTGAAGATCTATCTATATCTTTTAATGTTGTTGTTGTTTAGAGGCGTCGATGCCCTGTGGATAACCTTGGCGAGGCGCTTGTAGACTGGATCTTCACGATGAGAAACGATGTGGGGACGGCGGGATTGCCGAGTCGTCGGATTGTGGACATTTCCGGCCTCCTGCCCGAAACCCCGGTTTGTCCACATTTTGCCGGTCATGGGCTCACCTGCTTGCTGACCGGTTGTGCACAACCTGCGTTCGTTGCCTATTTTTCAGGCAGATTTGCCTGAATTGTAGGCATTCGATGAATCGAAATCCGGACATCCAGTGTCCAACATTGTGGATAACTCTACCACTGCCGCTGGCGACGCGCTTGTCGGGTGGTCTGGGGATATCTTCCGGTTATCCACAATCGGCGACGAGTTGCGATGTTAACCCGTCGTCAGGCGGGTTCAGGGGCCTTCATGAAAAGCGGGTCTGCGGACTGTCGTCCCCTTTGACGCCGGAACGCCGCCAGGGACTGACCGAGGAAAGAAGATGGATGTCCAGAGATGGGGGGAGGTGGGCATTCCAGAAGCCGGGTCCTGGTCGCGTGGACTAGGAATCTTCTCTTTTGAAGAAGAAGCGCGCCGGTGTGCGTGACCTGTCTGGAATGTTTCTAGAGGTACTCCCGCAGCGTCTGGTCCAGCACGTGGATCTGCTTGTTCAGGTCCTCATCATGGGCCCGTAATTCTGTAATTTTGCGTACAGCATACAGAACGGTGGTGTGATCCTTGCCGCCGAAGGCATCGCCAATCTCCGGCAGGCTCTTCTGGGTCAGCTCCTTGGCCAGGTACATGGCAATCTGGCGGGGCAGGGCGATCTTGGCTGGCTTGCGCTTCGAGTACATGTCGGCCTGCTTGATCTTGTAGTACTCGGCCACCGTTTTCTGGATGAAATCGATGGAGATCTGACCACGATTGAAGGAGATGAGGTCTTTCAGCGCTTCCTTCACCAGTTCCAGCGTCAGGGGTGAGGATCTGAATGATGCATAATGAATGGCACGCTGCAGGGCGCCTTCCAGTTCCCGCACGTTGCGACGGATGTTCTTGGCGATGAAATAGGCCACATCATCGGGCAGGCGGATGCGCGCCTGCTCGGCCTTGCGCTGCAAAATGGCCACCCGCATCTCCAGCTCCGGCGGCTCGATGGCCACGATCAGGCCCGAGTTCAGACGCGAGATCAGCCGGTCGTCGATGCCCTTGAGTTCCTTCGGGTAGGTGTCGCAGGTGATGACGATCTGCCGCTGGTTGATCGTCATCGTCTCGAACACATGGAAGAACTCTTCCTGCGAGCGCTGCTTGTCCGACAGGAACTGGATGTCGTCGATCAGCAGCACGTCCAGCGACTGGTAATAGTGCTTGAAGCGGTCGATGGCGTTGCGCCGGATGGCCTGGATCAGGTCCTGCACGAACTGGTTCGACGAGATGTAGCGGATGATCGCCCGCGATTCACGCTGCTGGATGGCGTTGCCCACTGCCTGCATCAGGTGGGTCTTGCCCAGACCCACGCCGCCGTGGATGAAGAGCGGGTTGTAGGCGCTGCCGGGCCGGTCGGCCACCTGCAGGGCGGCGGCCCGGGCCAGGTCGTTGGCCTTGCCGTTCACGAAGGCGGCAAAGGTCAGCCCCGGGTTTAACCGCGAGCGCTCGTTGGGCATCTGCCCGCCCAGGCCACCGAAACTGCGGGCCGGTGCGTTGGTATTGCCGTCGTCCGGGCCTTCGATGTCGGACCCGTCGTCCAGATAGTCGCCCGTGCCGTCATCCAGTGCATCCGGCGCTTCCGGAGCATGGCGTGTCTCGAAGCCCGGGTGGCCTGCGTCGTGTTCGGCACCGCCTTCCATCCAGCCCTGGGATCCGCCGTAACCCGGTCGCTCGTGAGCCTGCTGCGGAACATGTGACGGATGCGGGGCATGCGTCTGCGGCTGGAATGCACCAGCGCCGTGCGGGCTGGCCATGCCCCCCTGAAAACTGCCCGCGCCTGCAGCAACGTTGCCCATGCCTGCTGGAATATGGCCTTGCCCGCCCCCGTGCGGGGCAGGGGGCTGAACGCCATGCGACATGGGACCCGGGTGAGTGGGGCCTGATCCGGCGAACGAAGAGCCCCCGCCGTGTGTAACTGCTCCCGCCCCAGCCCCCGCCACGGACGCAGCCGAAGCCGCACGCGGCGCGACCCCGATCTCCACCCGCATGGCCGGGTCGATCACGTCGCGCAGCACTTCCTGAATGAGGTTCTGGTACTGATTGCGCACGATGTCTGCCTTGATCTGAGTGGCAGCACCCAGCCGGATCAGACAGTCATCAGCACTGAATTCCAGGAAGGCAAGCGGTTTTATCCACGTCTTGTAGGCCTGTTCGGGCATGCGCGCCGCGATGGCGGCACTGCACGCGTCCCATTGTTCCTGCATGGCGGTCGAAGGCTCCGCGCCAGCCTGGGGAAGGCCAGCGGCTGTTTCTTGTAATTTGAGAAAATCGGATCAGTTCATGAATCTTGCATGAAATTTCATGCAAGATAGGCAATTTTGCCCACTTCGTGCCGACAGGGGAATCTGAGGTTCGACGTGATTGCGCCGCGCAGAAACTGCTGTCTGCCCCTGAGTGAGGCCGCTCGAAGAAGGGCGTTCATTCTAACTTATCCACAGGTTGTCCGCAGCTATCCACAAGCTTGTCCCCTGTCCTGGATCCTGCCCGTTTTCAGGCGGCCTGGCAGCGAGGCCTGCCTGCGCCTGCCGGCCTCCGAGACGGAGCGTAGGCGGTTGCAGGCGCGAATCGGGGCACCCCGAAGCGCAGAAATCATTGACAAACCCCTCGTTTTGCCTATCCAATAGCGGGTTTCTGGAAAATCGCCTGCGGCCTTCGCAAGCCCGTGATCCGCCGCGGCTCTTTTGGTAGCCATCATGAAGCGCACCTATCAACCCTCCGTCTGCCGTCGTAAAAGAACTCATGGCTTCCTGGTTCGCCAGAAAAGCCGGGGTGGTCGTGCCGTGCTGCGCGCCCGCCGTGCCAAGGGCCGCAAGCGCCTGGCCGTCTGATTCCTCACGACGTTCATTGCTGATCAGTCCCGGCCCCGACCCTCTCTGGCTCGGGGTAGAGGGCCTGTCATGACACTTCCGCAAAGCCGGCCACCCGCGGGCCCGGCATCCGCAGGAAGCCCGTCCCGGGAGCCCGGGACTGCTTCCCCGCAGGCGCGCAAAGGCCCTCGTGGCCGATCCGGTCCGCCTCCCGTCCGTGTCTCCGGACACTTCTTCGAGCTGACCGGTGTCCTGCCGCGTCCGTCTGGTGGCGCATTGAACTCGCCAGCCAACCCGGCCGTCCCATTGTCCCGGGCTGCCCAGCCTGGCGCTCCCATGACCCCCTCGGCATCCGATGCCCTGGATTGCCTCCAGATCAGTGTCCCCAAGCGCCTGGTGCGCGCAGCCGTTCGCCGCAACACTGTCAAGCGTGTTGCCCGTGAAGCTTGGCGCTCGGCCCCTGTCGAGCTGCTGGACTGCGGACGTAGCTGGCGGCTTCGGCTGAAGGCGCACCCCATGGGGTCGCTGGCCGCCAAAAGCCAGCATGCCCGAGCCCAGATGCGTGCTCAGGCGCGGCGAAAGCCAGACTCAGCCGGAGCGGGTGTTCCGGATTCTCCTGGCTTTGTGGTCATCAAGCGGCAACTGCGTGCAGAACTGGACCGATTGCTTGCCGATGCGGCCGAGCGTCTGAATCGCCGACCCGTCGGACGCACCGCGCGGGCCGATGCGGCAGGGGCGGTACCGCCGGCTTCCTCGTCGGGCATCGCCTCATGAGTGCCTCGCCGTCCGGCAACGCCGATGCTCAGCCGTCCGTGGCCCGGCGTCCGCTCGTGCGGGCGCTCACGGCCGTGGTGAAGGGCTACCAGCGCGGATTCAGCAGTGTCTTTCCACCCAGCTGTCGCTACTGGCCCAGCTGCTCGGAATACGCCATCGAAGCCCTGCAGCTGCATGGTGTGGCACGGGGCAGCTGGCTCACGCTCAGGCGCCTGTGCCGGTGTCACCCCTGGGGCGGACATGGGGTGGATCCCGTGCCCCTGCCTGCCTCCTCGCCCGGTGATCCGAAGGCCGCACGCCATCGAACTTCCTGACGATTCACGTTTTTTTTGGTCCTGACCCGGTTTCGATCAAGATCAGGCCAGCATCCTGGCGCAAGCTCGGGTATTCTTGGCGCCACTTCATCCAACAGCAGAACCTGTCCCCACGATGCAGCAGAGCCACAAGACCGTTCTCTGGGTAGTTTTCATCCTCTCGCTATTGTTCCTCTGGAACAACTGGCAGCAGTACAACGGCCAGCCCGCCATGTTCGGCGGTAGTCAGCAGGCCCAGACGGCACAGCAGAACACCGCGTCCGCCCCGAAAGACGGTGCGGACACCAGCATTCCGGGTGCCCCCAGCCAGGCAGGCAATGACGCCCCGGCCAGCGTGCCCGCCGACCAGGCCGAGCAGGCCAAGGCCGGTCAGACCATCACGCTGAAGAACGACGTCATCGAGCTGGGCATCGACACCGTTGGTGGCCAGATCGTGAGCAGCAAGCTGCTCAAGCACATCCACGACACCCGTAACCCCGACAGCGGCAACCTGGTCATCCAGTCCGACCGCAAGGGCAGCTTCTTCGTGGGCCAGACCGGCCTGGTGGGCGTCAAGGACGCACCCAACCACACCACGCCCATGACCGTGGTGCGCACCATCGAGACCGACGGACAGGTCACGGGTGTCGTGCTGGCCGCCGAAGGTGGTGGCCTGCGCATCGAGCGCACCTACCAGCTCAGCCCCGGCTCCTACGAGATCAAGGTCGACAACCGCGTCACCAACATCGGCGAGCAGCCGCTGTCGCCGTCGCTCTACCTGCAGCTGACCCGTGACACCCACGAGGCCCCGGGCCAGTCCGGCTACTACAAGACCTACGTCGGTCCGGCCATCTACACCGACGCCGACAAGTTCCAGAAAGTCTCCTTCGACGACATCGAGAAAGGCAAGGCCAAGCACTCCGGCCGCGCCAACGATGGCTGGGTCGGCATCATCCAGCACTACTTCGTCTCGGCCTGGGTGCCCAAGCAGGGTCAGCCGCGCGAGTACTACACGCGCCGCGTCGGTCCCAGCACGTATTCGGCAGGTGCCTACGAGCAGCTGGGCCAGATCTCGGCCGGCCAGAGCGTCGATGCTTCCGAGACCCTGTTCATCGGCCCCCAGGACCAGGACGTGCTGGCCAAGGTCGCCCCGGGGCTGGACCTGGTCGTCGACTATGGCTGGCTCACCGCCATTGCCAAGCCGCTCTTCTGGCTGCTGACCTTCCTGCACGGCATCGTGGGCAACTGGGGCTGGGCCATCGTGGCGCTCACCATCCTGGTCAAGCTGGCCTTCTTCCCGCTGCAGGCCGCCAGCTACCGTTCCATGGCCAAGATGCGCAAGGTCCAGCCGCGCCTCAACGCCATTCGCGAACGCTATGGCGATGACCGCATGAAGCTCAATCAGGCCATGATGGAGCTGTACAAGACCGAGAAGATCAACCCGCTGGGCGGCTGCCTGCCCATCCTGGTGCAGATCCCCGTCTTCATCGCCCTGTACTGGGTGCTGCTGGCCTCGGTCGAGATCCGCAACGCCCCGTGGATCGGCTGGATCCATGACCTGTCCAGCCCCGATCCGCTCTACATCCTGCCCATCCTGATGGCGGGCACGATGTTCCTGCAGACGCACCTCAATCCCAAGCCGGCGGATCCCGTGCAGGCCAAGATGATGACCTTCATGCCGCTCATCTTCTCGGTCATGTTCTTCTTCTTCCCGTCGGGCCTGGTGCTGTACTGGGTGGTGAGCAACATCTTCTCCATCGCCCAGCAGTGGGTCATCACCCGCCAGATCGAAGGCAAGCCCATCTTCGGCCGGGCCGCCTGATCAACAGCTCCGTGTTTCACCCCTTGGCCTGGACCCCCGTTCAGGCCATTTTTTTTGGATAGACGCCGTGCAGGACAAACGCCCCATCTGCGCCATTGCCACCGCCCCTGGCCAGGGCGCCATCGGTGTCGTGCGCGTCTCGGCGCCCGAGCCTGACATCATCACCGCCCTGGCCGCCGACATCCTTGGCCCCGAGCGCCGCCTCGTCGCCCGCAAGGCCGCCTATGGCCCCTTCCTGGCGGCCGATGCCCAGCCCATCGACTACGGCCTGGCACTCTGGTTCCCTGCCCCCCATTCCTACACCGGCGAACACATCCTGGAGTTGCAGGGCCACGGCGGCCCCGTCGTCCAGCAGATCCTGCTGCGCCGCGTGCTGCAGGTAGGCGCTGCCTTCGACATCCGCCTGGCCGAGCCTGGCGAGTTCACCGAACGCGCCTTCCTGAACGACAAGCTCGACCTCGTGCAGGCCGAAGCCGTCGCCGATCTCATCGAAGCCAGTACCGAGCAGGCCGCCCGATCCGCCACCCGATCACTTCAGGGCGTCTTCTCGCGGCAGATCGACGATCTGGCCGAACAGCTGCTCACCCTGCGCATGCTGGTCGAGGCCACCCTCGACTTCCCCGAAGAAGAAATCGACTTCCTGCAGAAAGCCGACGCTGCCGGGCGCCTCGCGCGCATCGACGACACCCTGCGACACCTCTTCGACACCGCCCAGAGCGGCGCCCGCCTGCGCCAGGGCCTGAACGTCGTGCTCACCGGTGCACCCAACGTCGGCAAGTCCAGCCTGCTCAACGCCCTGGCCGGCGCCGAAGTCGCCATCGTCACCCCCATCGCCGGCACCACCCGTGACCGCGTCATCGAGCAGATCAGCATCGAAGGCGTGCCCATCAACCTCATCGACACCGCCGGCCTGCGCGACACCGACGACCCCGTCGAGAAGATCGGCATCCAGCGCACCTGGGCCGAGATCGAGAAGGCCGATGTCGTCGTCCACCTGCGGGCGGCTGACGAGCTGGCGCGGGAAGACGGGAATCAGACACCTGGCGAGATAGGGCAGGGCAACGGGAAGAAAGCCGTTCCGGCGATCATTCCGGCGGACGCCGGGACGGGTTCTTCACCTGAACAACGACCCGGACAGGGGCAAACCGGGAGCGCTCCGCTCGACATCAGTCGCCTGGAGGCTTCCATTGAGGCTCGCGTACCTGCCAGCGCCCGACGCCTGACCGTCATCAACAAGATCGACCTGGTGCAAGGGGGAGGGCAGCTTGCGTCCGGGATGTCGGATGGGGCGCCTCACGCGCAATCGTCAGCCACCGAGATACTGCGCCTGTCCGCCCGCACAGGGCAGGGCATCGAAGCTTTCCGCCGCAAGCTTCTGGACATCGCCGGCTTCCAGCCCGGCCAGGAAGGTGTCTTCATCGCCCGCGAGCGCCATCTTCAGGCGCTTTCCGAAGCGCTGACCCACCTTCAGAACGCCCGCCAGCATGTGTCCCTGGGCGACCAGGCGCTGGACCTCTTTGCCGAAGAACTGCGCCTGGCCCATCAGGCCCTGGGTCGTATCACCGGCGCCGTCACCGCCGACGACCTGCTGGGGGTGATCTTCAGCCGGTTCTGTATCGGGAAGTGAGTCCTAGTCAGGCAAACTGGGCCGTCATACGGGACGGCCCAGTTTGCCAGGGGATTTAGCGTGGAGCCTGATCCGTTCAGATCAGCCCCGGCTGTTGCTAAGTTGATTCAGTCTTGGGAAAAACTGGCTGGAATCTCCTCTAACCCATTGTTAGAATTAGAATTTCTCGAAGCAACGGGTTGGGTAACAGCTATCGGACAATCCTGGATCTATCCAAGGAAGCAGGTGATAGACCGAGAGTAGTATGTCCGAAGCAATTCCATAGAAACAGGAACCATCGCATGACCAGCAGCCAACAGCGCGCCGCTCTGCAACGTCAGATCTGGCAGATCGCCAACGATGTGCGGGGTGCCGTCGACGGCTGGGACTTCAAGCAATACGTTCTTGGTACCCTGTTCTATCGCTTCATCAGCGAAAACTTTGCCAACTACATCGAAGGAGGAGAGGAGGGCGTTCACTATGCTCAAATGGATGACAGTGTCATAACCGATGAGATCATAGATGACGCGGTCAAGACCAAGGGCTACTTCATCTACCCCAGTCAGCTGTTTGTCAATGTAGTCGACAACGCCTCTACCAACGAGTCGTTAAACACCGACTTGGCACGTATCTTTGCCGATATCGAAAACTCGGCCAGCGGGTACCCGTCCGAGCCCGACATCAAGGGCCTGTTTGCCGACTTTGACACCACCAGCAACCGTCTCGGAAACACAGTCAAAGAGAAGAACGCCCGCCTGGCTGCCGTGCTTAAAGGCGTAGCCGGGCTGGAGTTTGGCGACTTCGAGGGTAGCCATATCGACTTGTTCGGTGACGCCTATGAATTCCTCATCTCCAACTATGCTGCCAACGCCGGTAAGTCGGGTGGGGAGTTCTTCACCCCGCAGAACGTCTCCAAGCTGATTGCTCGGCTGGCCATGCACAAGCAAACCAGGGTCAACAAGATCTACGACCCCGCTTGTGGCAGCGGCTCCTTGCTGTTGCAAGCCAAGAAACAGTTCGATGATCACATCATCGAAGACGGGTTCTTTGGGCAGGAAATCAACCACACCACGTACAACTTGGCGCGGATGAACATGTTCCTGCACAACATCAACTACGATAAGTTCAACATTGAGTTGGGTGATACGCTGCGCAATCCTCATTTTGGAGATGAGCAACCCTTTGATGCCATCGTCTCCAATCCACCATACTCGGTAAAGTGGATTGGCAGTGACGACCCGACTCTCATCAACGATGACCGTTTCGCACCGGCTGGAGTGCTTGCACCCAAGTCCAAGGCGGACTTTGCCTTTGTGCTGCATGCGTTGCACTACCTCTCGGGAAAGGGGCGTGCTGCCATCGTTTGTTTCCCGGGAATCTTCTACCGGGGTGGAGCAGAACAGAAGATTCGTCAGTACCTGGTAGACAATAACTACATTGAGACGGTGATAGCGCTGGCGCCGAATTTGTTCTTTGGAACTTCTATCGCCGTTAATATTCTTGTGCTATCTAAGCATAAGACAGATACCAGCGTCCAGTTCATTGATGCTGGAAATCTGTTTGACAAGAAAATTAATAACAACGAGCTTTCTGATAGGCACATAGAACAAATTATTGAAGTTTTTGATAAGAAATCTGACTTGGATAATTTTTCAGCATTAGTCCGTCAGGAAAATATAGCTTCCAATGGTTATAACTTGTCCGTCAGTAGCTATGTAGAGACAAAAAATGATCGTGAAGTGGTGGACATAAAAAAAATCAACGCAGATCTGAAGCGAACGGTTGATAAAATAACCAAACTACGTTTTGAGATCGATTTTATAGTAGCTGAGATTGAAAGCGCGGAGGTGTAGCATGAATAGAATTTCAAAATTGATATCTGATCTTTGTCCAAATGGCGTTGAATTTAAGGCGCTTGGAGATATTGCGACACTTGTTCGAGGGAATGGACTTCCAAAGTCAGTGTTTAAGGAATCCGGTGTTGGGTGTATTCATTACGGGCAGATCTATACGTATTACGGGGTTTGGGCAAACAGTACTATATCTTTTGTTTCTCCAGAAACGGCCCGCCCTCTCGTAAAGGTTGATACTGGAGATATCATTATAACAAATACTAGCGAGAATATCGAAGATGTTTGCAAAGCGGTTGCATGGCTTGGTGATCAGCAGATTGTAACTGGCGGGCACGCCACCGTCATCAAGCATAAGGAAGATCCAAAATACCTGTCTTATTATTTTTGTACGTCTGGATT